>Ga0123338_10002241_pt1 | contig 18167 bp, 12 predicted proteins | sample grotaG_FD_89793 | JGI IMG/M metagenome (GOLD analysis project Ga0123338, IMG submission 89793) | Glacier valley bacterial and archeal communities from Borup Fiord, Nunavut, Canada, to study Microbial Dark Matter (Phase II) -... | ecosystem: Environmental > Aquatic > Freshwater > Ice > Glacier ...
ACCGAAGCCACCGAAGCCACCGAAGCCAACGAAGCCAACGAAGCCAACGAAGCCAACGAAGCCAACGAAGCCAACGAAGCCAACGAAGCCAACGAAGCCAACAGCTCGGTCACGCATCCGGCGATGCCGCGCGCATCTCGCGGTACCGCGGAGCCTGATTCCGCCACCGCCACCGCCGACGGCGACGACGACGACACGCGCCCCGCGCTCCAGCTTCCCTTGCCGGCGCCCTCGATGTCCGATCCGGCGATCGATCTCGGCGACCTCATCACGCCACCGCCGCCGTCGTCGCGCCCTGATAAACGCCTCGAGCACGCACCGAGCGAAGGCCAGACCACCTGGGCGCGCGGGCTCGCTGCCCGGATCGACGCGAGCCGCGACGAGTTCAGCCAGGATACGCCCGCTCGACCTCCAACCCGCGGGGAGCTCCAGGCGAGCAGCGACGTGGCGCCCGATGCGACGCGCCAGCAATCCATCGAAGAGATCGAGAAGCTGCAGCGTAGCCCGAGCGCTCGGCGCTCGTCGGAAGAGCTCGAGTTCACCCGCCGCGGGCCCTACCCGACCTCCGAGATTCGCGAAGAGGACATCGAGGCCGCGATCGAGATCGCGCCGTCCGCACGACGCACCGGTGCGATTCCGATCGGCATTGCGAAGAAGAAGCCGCCGACCGCATGAGGCCTGGTGAATGGACCGTGGTCGCGTGCTTGCTCGCGAGCTGCGCGAGCTCACAGCATCCAGCCGAGCCGAGGCCGGACGTGCGCGCCGAAGTCCGCGACGCCGAGACCGCCGAGAAGGCGCGCCGGCACGACGTCGCGCGCACGAAGTACGAGCGCGCGGTCGCCGATGCCAGGGATGCCAAGGACCCCGAGTCCGCAGGCTACGCGCGCGGTCGCTTTGGCGAGACGCTCGCGACGTGGGGTGAATACAAGGCCGCGATCGCGCAGCTCGAGGCCTCGGTCACCGCCTATCCGAGCGACCCCGCCCCGTGGCACGACCTCGGCGTGGTCCGCGAGCACGAAGGCGACTCGCCCGGTGCGATCATAGCGTTCGAGCACGCGGTCGCCCTCGCAAAGTCCGATTGGCGACCTCGGCTCGCGATCGCGGCGCTGCGCTGGAAGCTCGCCGGGCATTGTTTCGATGCACCGGGACACGATTGCTCGCGCGAGGTCGAAGCGACGAAGGCCGAGTATCAGGCGATGCTCGAGCTCGACCTCCCAGATCGGCTTCGCACCAAGGTCAGCTGGGCACTCGATCAGCTCGCGCTCCCTCGCGCAGGCACGGTGCAGGCCGTTGAACCAGCGGCGCGTCCGCCAGCCCCGTGACATACTCATCGCGATGATCCGGTTGCGCGTCGCCCTTGGACTTCTGCTGCTCGGCAGCACCGCCCACGCCGACAAGTTCAACTGGGAAGGCCAGGTCGAGGTCGACGCCGCCGACCTCTCGTCTTCCGACGACAGGAAGCGCGTCGATGCGGTTCGGCTGCTCGCGATGGACGACATCCGTCTGAGCCAACCGTTCCTGTTGAAGGCGCTTGCCGACAAAGATCTCGCGGTGCGCAGTGAAGCGGCGAAGGCGCTGGGGCTCGGTGCATCCGTCGCGGCCGTGCCCGCGATGATCGCGTGGCTCGCGGATTCCGATGCGCGCGTACGCGCGATCGCGGCGGAGGCGCTCGGCGAGATCGGGGGCCCGCAGGCGACCCAGGCGCTGACCCGAACGCTCGGCGACGCGGATCCGCCGGTCCGCCAACGCGCCGTGAAGGCACTCGGCAAGATCGGGATGCGCGGCAACTCCGCGGTCGTGGCGGCGTTGATCCCGCGCCTCGAGGATGACAAGTCCGATGTCCGGCGAGAGACGGTCGAACAGCTCGAACAGCTCGGCGACAAGCGAGCGGTGATTCCACTCGTCTCGCGGTTCAACGATACATCGCGCGATGTCGTCAAGGCCGCGGTGCGAGCGGTCGGCAGGCTCGGCGAGCGCTCCGCGGTGCCCGCGCTGATCCGATTGATGAGCGATACCGACGAGAACGTCCGCACGGGTGCGGTCGGGTCGCTCGGTCAGCTCGGCGCGGTCGAGGCGATCGATGCGCTGACCGAACAGCTCGGCGCGGGCGTGATGGATACGTTCCACGGCAAGGTCGCGTACGCGCTCGGCCAGATCGCGGCGTCGCCTGGCGCAGGCAAGCCCGGTGAAGACGCGATGCGCGTGCTCGTCGAAAGTCTCGCGTTCGCCCAGAGCCGCAACCAGGCCAAGGAAGCACTGCGCGTTGCTGGCAAGGCCGCAGTACCGGCGCTGGTCGCGCACCTTGGAGGGCGCATCAAGGGCGATCCGACCTCGGCTGTGATCCTGCTCGCCGACAATGGTGATGCCCGAGCGACCGCGGCGCTGACCGCGGAGCTCGAGCGCGGACGCGTGGCGATGCCGCTCGTACTGAAGGCGCTCGGCGCCACACACGATCCGGCTGCGCTCGTACCCGTGCTCGGCGCGGTTTCGAACAAGGATGCGGCGATCCGGATCGCGGCGATGGAAGCGCTGCGCCCGTTACTCGGCAGCGATGCGCGTGCCGGCGACGTGCTGATCGAGCGCCTCGACGACGACGATCTCGAAGTTCGCATCCTTGCGGCCGAGTACCTCGGCACGCTGCAGGTCGCGGTCGCGGCGCCGAAGCTGACCGGCCTTGCCGGTCCCGGCAATCCGACGCGCTTGCGACTCGCATCGATCGACGCGATCGGCGAGATCGGTGCGACCCACCCCTCGCCCGCCGCATCGAAGCTACTGGTCGACGTCTTGCGCGAAGGCCCGACCGAGCTCCATCTCTCGGCCGCCGCGGCGCTCGCCCGCACGTCGGACCCGACTGCGGTCGCGGCGCTGATCACCCTCGCCGAGACCGACCGCGGGCCCTCGCGTCACGAAGTCGTGCGCGCGCTCGGCGGCACGCTGCGCGGCCATCCCGATGCGAACGGGCGCCAGACCCTGCGCATGCTCGCGCAGGCTGCGAACGTGAAGGTCGCGGTCGCCGCGATCGCGGGTCTCGCGGCTGCGGGCGATATCAGCGACGCGCCGTTCTTGCGCTCGCTGGTCGTCGAGGCGGCTGCCGATCGCAGGCGCGCCGCTGCATGGGCGCTCGGCGAGCTCCACGATACTGGCTCGGTCGCCACTCTGCTCGACGTGCTCGGAATCCACGACGATCGTCTCGTCGGCGATGCGGCGTGGTCGCTCGGCGAGATCGCGGCCACCACACCCGCGAAGATCGATCCTGCGAAGCTATTCGAGCGGTTCACATTCCTCGCGAGCAAGGGCAGCTGGGCCGCCGCGATCGATGGCAGTGCCGCGCTCGCACGGACACTGTGGGCCGTGCCACGCGAACAGCGCGCGAGCCAGCGCGCGAACCTCGTGAAGCTCGCGTTTCACAAATCGCGGCTCGTGCGGATCAATGTCGCGCTCGCGCTTTCGAGCCTGACCGGCGACGACGAGGCCGCGAAGACGCTGATCCAGCTCCTCGACGATCCGAGCCCACACGTTCGCGCGGCCGCAGCTGATGGCCTTGCTCGGCTCGCGGCGAGCGCGCCGAAGCCGGCGGTTACCACAGCCCTCGAGACCGCAGCCAAAGCCGAACCCGACCCGGATCAGAAGGCTCGCATCCAGGCGGATCTCGCAAAAGCGCCCGCACCGGTCGTACGCAGCGAGTGGCGCAACCTCTACGTCGTCGATGTCGGCGCCGGCGATGCGCGCGTTCGCCAAGAGCCATTCTTCGTGCACGGCGACGACGGTGTCGTGTGGGCGAGCTACACCGACGCGCGGGGCGAGCTCACGAGCGAGCACATGCCGCCGAACATCGGTCCCGGCAACGTGTGGTCTGCCAGCCGCGAGTCCGAGTACTAGCTCCAGTGCCGGTCAGATAAGCGCAACTGATCGGGATCGAATCGTCTCGAATCACAAAACGCACAGAACACAGCACGTCCAGAACCCGTGTTCTTGGCCCCGCACCGAATCAGGCAGCACGCTTGATGCCGTAGTCGCGCGATGCGAAGCCAGCGAGCTCGGTCTCGAGCACTCGACGAGCGCGGAACAGGCGCGACATCACGGTACCGATTGGCACGTGCAGCGCATCGGCGATGTCCTTGTACTTCTCGCCCTTGAGATCGGCGCGCTCGACCACGTCGCGGTAGTCGGCACCGAGCTGACCGAGCGCGGCTTGCACCTCATCCGAGAGCTCGTCTTCGACGAGTGCCTCTTCGAGGTCGTCGGTGCGATCTTGATCGCGACCGTAGAGTGCGATCAGCGCATCGCCCGGGCGCTCCTTCGCGACCTTCTGATGACGGCGGCGCTTGCGATAGCCATTGATGAACGAGTTTGTGAGGATACGGAACAACCATGCGCGGAGGTTCGAGCCCGGCTCGAAGCTCGTCCATGCGCACATCGCGCGCATCAGCGTCTCCTGCACGAGGTCCTTTGCCATGTCGGGGTCGCGGCAGATCCGCATCGCGACGCCATAGAGCTCGGCTTGGTGTGGCACGCATGCGAGCGTGAAGGCCGCGTGCGGGTCGGCCTTCATAACCGCCTTGCTCGAGCCTTCAGCCCGAACCGACCGCGGTGCGGTCACCTGCTGGCGAACGATGCGAGATGCGGCGGGGATGCGTTGCTTGGCCGAAGTGCACGACATGCCAGCCTGTTAAGCAGCCGACGTGCCACGATCAAGTGGTTGTAATCTAACGCTTTCAGGTCGATTGCGGGTGCGGGGACACGGCGTGTGTCTCAACCCAGACGCGGGATCTTCGCCAGTATTCCCGCAACTCCCACGGGAAGATCGGACGAGATCACGCCGCGCTCGCCATGTAGGATAGAGAGCGTATCGCCGGCGCGGCCGTGCACGTACACGCCGGCGCGGGCAGCATCACTCGCGGAGAGCCCTTGCGCCAAGAGCGCGCCGATGACGCCGGCGAGCACGTCGCCGGAGCCCGCCGTGCCGAGCGCGGGTCCACCGCTCGAGTTGATCGAGCAGTAGTCATCCGCGAGCGTGCCGTCGCACACGATCGTGCGTGCGCCCTTTAGCACGACGACCGCGCGAGTCTGCGTTGCCAACGCGCGCGCCGCCGCCAATCGATCTGCTTCGATGTCCTTCGTAGTGCTGCCGAGCAAGCGCGCGGCCTCACCGGGATGCGGCGTGATCACGACAGGTCCGTGCGCCTTCGCGAGCACTCCGGTCACGCCCGCGATCAGGTTCAATGCATCGGCATCGAGCACTGCTGGTACGCCGACCGCGAGCACGTCGCCAACCCAGCGCGCCGCGCTCTCGCTCGTGCCGAGCCCGGGCCCGATCACGACCGCCGCTTTGCCTTCGAGCAGCTTTACGATCGAGTCCGTGATCGTGCGTGTCATGATCGAATCGTGGGCCGTGAGCTCGCCTTCGGCGGCGAGCGTGACAAGTCCTGCGCCAGCCCGCAACGCCGCCATCGCCGACAGCCGGCCCGCGCCGCGCATCCCCGGCGAGCCACCGATGACCAAGACGTGCCCGCGCGTCCCCTTGTGATCGAGCGGCGTGATCCGCGGCAGCCAGCCCGAGACATCGCGCTCTTCGACGAGCCCTGCCCGCACGCCCTGGGTTGCGAGCAAGCCCGGCGGCACGCCGATATCGCACGCGGAGACCTGTCCGCAGTACGCGAAGCCCGGTGAGGTCACGAGCGCGACCTTGTGCGCCGCCATCGTCACCGTACGATCGGCTTTGACCGCAACGCCCAGCACTTGCCCCGTGTCCGCCTCGAGCCCCGACGGAATGTCGAGTGCAAGCCGCTGCGCGCCGCGATTGATCACCGCCACGACGTCCGCGTTGTGGCCCTCGATCGCTCGAGCGAGCCCGACGCCGAACAGTGCGTCGACCGTGACCGCTGCACTCGTGATTTCACACGCGAGCTCCGTGAGGTCAGTTGCTGTATCGATCATCCGCACCACGCCGCCTGCTCGCTCGAGGATCGCGAGGTGCGCCGCCGCATCGCCCGTGATCTTGGCGCGCGATACGGCGAGGTAGACGACCGCTTCGAGGTGATGCGCTCGCAACACCCGCGCGACGACGAAGCCGTCGCCTCCGTTGTTGCCCGGTCCGCAAACCACCGCGATGCTGCCGCCGTTCGCCATCTCGCGGGCGACCTCGGCCACCGCGCGGCCGGCAGTCTCCATCAACGTCAGCGCCGGAATACCGACGTCTTCGATCGTCGCCTTGTCGAGGGCGCGCATCTCGCTCGCGGTGACGACGGGAATCATGACTACGCCTTGGTCGAGGTCGCGAGTACGGCCGCGATCTCGTCGGCCCACGTTTTGATCAGGGTCTCGTCGCTGCCTTCGATCATGACGCGCGCCTTGCTCTCCGTGCCGCTGTAGCGCACGAGCACGCGCCCATCTCCGGCGAGCTTCTGCTCGACATCGCTGATCGCCTTCATGACGGCCGGCAGCTGATCGAGCGGGACCTTGCGCTCGACCTGGAGGTTGACCAGGACCTGCGGCATACGGGTCATGACCTTCGCGAGCTCCGAGAGCGGCTTCTGCTCCGCCTGCATGATCGCGAGCACGCGGAGCGCCGCGACGATGCCGTCGCCCGTCGTGGCGTGATCCAGGAACACGAGGTGACCAGATTGTTCGCCGCCGAAGTTGTAACCTTCGCGGCGCATCTCTTCGACGACGTAGCGATCGCCGACCTGCGTGCGCACGACGGTGCCGCCGGTCGCCTGGATCGCGCGCTCGAGGCCGATGTTAGACATCACGGTCGCTACCAGGGTGTTCTTCGCGAGCGTGCCCGCGGTGATCATGCGGGTCGCGCACAGCGCCATCAACGCATCGCCATCGATCACGTTGCCATGCTCGTCGCACAGCACACAGCGATCGCCATCGCCATCGAGCGCGACACCGAGGTGTGCGTCGTGCAGGCGCACGGCCTCGCACATCGCCTCGGGATACAGCGCACCGGCGCGGTTATTGATGTTCTTACCGTTCGGGTTCGTGTGGATCGCGATGACCTTGGCACCGAGCTCCTCGAACACAGCGGGAGCCACGCGGTACGCGGCACCGTGCGCACCGTCGACGACGATCCGAAGCCCGTCGAGCGTAGCGGTCGTGGGAAACGTCGACTTGCAGAACACGACGTAGCGACCTCGCGCATCTTCGAGCCGCCGGTTGTAGCCGACGTCGCCGGGAGCGGCGCGCTGCGCGACAAGGTCGGGCGAGCGCATCAGCGCTTCGATCTCGGCCTCGATCGCATCGGGGAGCTTGTAGCCGTCGCGCGCAAACACCTTGATGCCGTTGTCGGCGAATGGGTTGTGCGACGCGGAGATCACGACGCCGGCATCGCACCGCATCGACGACGTGATGAACGCGATGCCCGGAGTGGGCAGCGGACCGGTGAGCCAGACATCGGCACCCATCGAGACGATGCCTGCGGCGAGCGCCGATTCGAACATGTAGCCCGAGAGCCGGGTGTCTTTTCCGATCGCGATGCGAGTGTGGCGGCCGGGCTGCTTGAGGCGCGCGGCGATCGCCATGCCGAGGCGCATCACGGTCTCGCCGGTCATCGGCTCGACGTTCGCGACGCCGCGCATACCGTCGGTGCCGAACAAGGTGCGTGTCATCAAGCGATGACGTATCACACTACGGTGGCGGCTGGGCCGGTCCGGGTTTCGCCGGCGTCACCTTGACGCGTTCGGGGGAGACCTTCACGCCGATGCCAGGCGGCAGTCCCTCCATCGAGAGATCGACCTCGCGCGGCCTGCCATCACCCCCGGGTACGATCTTCGCGACCGGAACGATCGCCGCCTTGGCCTTTTCGACCGAGAGCAGCGTTCCGGTCAGCATGACGTCGACCTGCGCCGGTGTTGCCCGCCACCTCGCCGGATCGACACCGTCGCCCTTCACGCTGACCGTGAGACCAGGCAGCTTGCGGGTGACGAGCTCTTCATCGACCGTGATGTGGACCACCACGGTCGGGCTGCCTTCGATCTCGACGCCATCGGGCGGCACCGCCTCGGTCTCGGCGACGAAGGTTTCGGCACGACCGTCGAACGAGATTTCGCGCGTGTGGATCGAGGAGAGCGCACTCAACGTGCTCTCGGCGCCGCGGACCCTCACGGTGGCCGGCACGGGCTTGACCTCGCTCACGACGAAGCCGTGCTCGGGCCGGCCGACCACTTGCGGGCTGACCTCGACGACCTTCTCGATCCGCTTGTCGAACGCGACGTGCACGGTGCGCGGGCTGATCGAGGTGACATTGAGTCCCGAGGGCAGATGGATCATGTCGGGTGTGATCACCACGTCGCCCGAGGGTGCGCGGCGCAGATCGATGTTGATGCGCTCGACCTCGCGCTCGTCGAACTTGCGCAAGCGCTGCCACGGGCCCTTGATCGTGACGCGGATCTCGTCGAGCCGCTCCGAGACCAGCACCTTGTCATCCGGCATCGCGTACGACACGCCGACGCGCGCCGTGATCTCGCGATCCTTGTCGGTGTTGACCAGCAGGAACACGGTCGCCGCGAGCACGAGCGAGAGGAACTTGAGCCCGATGTTGTCCAGGAACGCGCCACGCAACCACCGACGAAGCGAACCGCGAGCGTGCTGGGGCTCGCCGAGCGGCGCCTGCGGCGTGTTGATCGGCGCGCGCGAGGTGCGTGCTGGTGCGCGGCCGAGCGAACCTAGCGTTTCACTCCGGTTGCGCACTACGGAACCTCCATCTGTCCGGATACCGCGGTCGCGATCGATGTCGCCGCCGGAACCGAGCTGCTCTCGCTGCCTCCCAGGCTCGCGATCGCTTTACCGACCTCGGCGGCCGCCGCAGCTTCCTCGGCCATGGTCTCGGCACGACCGCCCGCGAACAAACCGACGAGCGCGCGGCGCAACATCACGGGCTCGAGGTCGCGCGCGATCGATCCCTTGAAGCAAAGAGAAATTTCGCCGCGCTCTTCGGACACGACCACCACGACCGCATCGGTATCCTCGGTGATGCCGAGCGCAGCGCGGTGACGCGTCCCGAACTCGGGGCCGAGGTCGGTCGCGCGAGACAGAGGTAACAACGCGCGCGCGAGCTCGATGCGATGGTTCTTGTTGATCACGACGGCGCCGTCGTGGAGCTCGTTGTCTTTGGCTGGCACGAACAGCGAGACCAGCAGCTGACGCGACAGCGCGGCGTCGATCCGCGTGGCGTCATCGACGAACTCCTCGAGCGCCGCGTCACGCTCGAACACGACGATCGCACCCATCCGTGCGCGGGCGAGCTGCGCACATGCGGCGACGACTTCATCCACCGTGTGGGTCGCTTCCTGGCGCCGTCCGAACGGCAAGACCCCCGAGCCGATCCGGCCGAGCGCACGCCGGATGTCCTGCTGGAACACGACGATGATGAGAATGATGAAGTAGCTGATGAAGTTATCGAGCAACCACGACACGGTCGTGAGCTCGATCCGTTGGGCGACGAAGAACGCCGCGCCGATCAGCACGATGCCGACGATCATCTGAGCCGCGCGCGTGCCGCGGATCGTGAGCAACAGGCGATAGATCAGGTAATAGACCAGCGCCACGTCGACCACCGTGGTGGCGACGGATGCGACGGTCAGACCGTCGAGGAAGCGTTGGATCGACGCGGCCATACCGACAAGGCACTCAGAACCCAGACGAAGCGTGCGCTCTAGCTCTTGTTGTACGCGGTCAGTGCCGTGTTCAGCAAGGCAACGTTGTGGACCCGCACCATCTTCGCGCCGGCGGAGATGGCTTCGAAACATGCTTCGACGGTCGCCTGATCGAGCGCGGCCTCGGTCATGTCGCTCGGGGCGCTCGGGGCGCTCGTGTGCGGCACGCCACGCCAGCGTCGAAGAAAGCGTTTCCGACTTGGACCGACCATCACCGGCCGGCCGACCGCTGCTTCGAGGTCACCGGCGTGGCGAAGTAGCTCGAGATTCGTCGTCGGGTCTGCGCCCTTACCGAAACCGAGGCCAGGGTCGAGCCATGCAGTCGCTCGAACGTGCGATGGCAAATCAGCGAGCCTGTCGCCGAGCTCTTTCGCGACCTCTTGCCAGGTCACTGCCGCATTCTCCGACGAGAACACCTCGGCGAGCGAGCGGCCGCGGAGATGGCCGCAGATGTAGGTCGTACCGACCGGAATAGCCCCGACCATGTCCGGATCGAACAGACCGCCCGAGACGTCGTTAATCCACCGCGCACCCGCGGCGACGGCCGCGCGCGCGACCGCTGCTTTCGTCGTATCGACGGAGACATTCGCGCCGGCTGCGACGAGCTGTTCGATCACGGGGAGAATCCGCGCGAGCTCGATCTCGGCGCTGACGGGCACGACCTTCGGGTTCGTCGCCTCACCGCCGACGTCGAGGACATCGGCGCCATCGCGCAGGAGCTGCAGCCCGTGCGCGACCGCTGCGTCCGTCCCGAAGAACCGACCGCCGTCCGAGAACGAATCGGGCGTGACATTCACCACGCCCATCACGAGTACCGGCCCATTCACCGTTACATGCTCGGCCCGTACGCTAGCTCGTCGTCCTGACCGCCGAAGCGATGCCGGATCGAGAAGCTCACGCCGGTTCGGGCGTCGGATCTTTTTTGCTGATCGGAGGCAGGATCGATGGGCGCTTCGCCCGGCTCTCTTCGTCCGCCGCGTCCTTCGCGGCTGCATCGGCCTTGCGCTTCTGGAGGGCAGGCATGCGAGCGATCGTGCCGCCACGGAGGATCGTATCGATGTCGCTGCCGTCGATTGTCTCGTGCTCGAGCAGCGCTTCGCCGATCGCCTCGAGCTCCTTGCGGTGCTCGGTAAGAATACCTACCGCACGCTCGTGCTGTTTGAACACGATGTTGCGAATCTCGGCGTCGATCCGACGCGCAGTGTCTTCGCTCAGGGTCTGACCCTGGTTGAAGTCACGCCCGAGAAACACCTCGTGCTTGCCACCCGAGAAGTTCAGCGGGCCAAACTCGTCGCTCATACCCCACTCGGTGACCATCGATCGAGCAAGCTCGGTGGCGCGCTCGATGTCGTTCCCGGCGCCCGTGGTTTTCTGACCGAAGACGATCTCCTCGGCGACGCGGCCGCCCATGAGGATCGCGATCTGGTTCTGCGCAAACTCGCGCGTCATGTTCAGGCGGTCCTCGGGCGGCAGCTGCTGGGTCAGGCCCAGCGCGCGGCCACGCGGGATGATGGTGACCTTGTGTACCGGGTCAGCTTCGACGCCGACGAACCGGGTTATCAGCGCGTGGCCGGCCTCGTGGATCGCCGTGGTCCGCTTTTCCTTGTCGGAGATGAACATCGAGCGACGCTCGGCGCCCATGAGGACCTTGTCCTTCGCTTCTTCGAAGTCGTCGGCCTCGACCTTGTCTTTATCTTTGCGAGCTGCAATCAGCGCGGCCTCGTTGACCAAGAACTCGAGGTCCGCGCCCGAGAATCCCGGCGTACCGCGGGCGATCACTTCGAGGTCGACGCCCGACGAGAGCGGCACTTTACGAGTGTGCACGGCGAGGATACCGACGCGGCCCCGGAGATCCGGGCGCGGCACGACGATACGGCGATCGAAGCGACCCGGGCGCAGCAGCGCCGGATCGAGAACGTCGGGGCGGTTCGTGGCGGCGATGATGATCACGCCGTCATTCGATTCGAAGCCGTCCATCTCGACGAGGAGCTGGTTGAGAGTCTGCTCGCGCTCGTCGTGACCGCCGCCGAGGCCTGCGCCACGATGACGGCCGACCGCATCGATCTCGTCGATAAATATGATGCAGGGCGCGTTCTTCTTGCCTTGCTCGAACAGATCGCGCACGCGGCTCGCGCCGACGCCTACGAACATCTCGACGAAGTCCGAACCGCTGATCGAGAAGAATGGCACGCCGGCTTCACCCGCGATTGCGCGAGCGAGCAACGTCTTGCCGGTCCCCGGAGGGCCCATCATCAAGACCCCCTTTGGAAGACGGCCTCCGAGCCGCGTGAACTTCTTAGGGTCCTTGAGGAATGCGATGATCTCCTCGACTTCGTCCTTCGCTTCTTCGATGCCGGCGACGTCTTTGAATGTCACGCGGTTCTGATGATCGCTGAGTAGCTTCGCCTTCGATTTGCCGAAGCTCATCGCCTTGCCGCCGCCGGACTGGAGCTGCCGCATGAACAAAAAGAAGATGCCGACCAGGAGCAGCATCGGCAGCCACCAGACGAGCACCTGCGGCCAGATGCTCGACTCGTCCTTCGACTTCACTTGATACGAGATGCCCGCTTCGGCGATCTGATCGGTGAGCTTGCCGGGGAACTCGGCATTGACGATGTCTTTGTCGGTCTTGGTCTTGTAAGTAATGATGTACGTCGCATCGTCGTGCCCCCGCGGCACGATGCGAATGTCTTGGATGTTTGCGGCCTTGTCCTTGTTCTGAAGGTCAGCCCGAAACGCGGTTGCTCCACCAGGGAGGTCGTGTTCCTTGCTGCCGCCGTCGGTGAACATCGAGTAAATGCTCACGAACATGAGAATCAGGACGGCCCAGATCAGGATGGTCTTGTGGGATTGGCGCACGGTGATCCGTTTCGACGCTACAGGGGAGCTATCTGGTGCACAGCATGGGCCTTTGATCGTCACTTGCAAAGGCGAATGTTGTCAAAAACTCCCGCCTATTCAGCCGGGTACGGCACGAGATCCGGCGACTCTCCATGTGCAATTCCGACATGCTCCGCCCAGACGATCGCGTGATCGGTCGTGCGCACCATGACGTGAGCGCCGGCCCGGTTTTCGCGCGGGACCTTGAGGTCGATATAGAGGTCGGACAGCTTACGCGAGCGACCCTTCAGCCTTGCGGGTCGCATCCGATCGCCCGCGGTATAGCGCCGGATCACGTACGGACCCGACGGAGGCGTGAACGCTTCTCGGTGCGGCTCGGGTTCTCGGCCGAGGTCGAGCCGCGCATAGCTCCGCACGACCCGCGCGCCCGGGAGGTCGATCGCTACCTCCCCGTGATCGGGCAAAAGGACGATCCGGTCGATCGCCTCCAGATGGGCGGCGTCGTAGCCGATGCCAGCTCTCTCGAGAGCCAGTGCCACCGCGCGCTTGCGCACGGCTGGCGGCTCCTTCGCGAGGGCGGTGCACACGATCGGAAACAAACCGAACGGCGCGGCATAGGTGTCGATCACGTCGAGCCACTCGCGAGTGGTCGAAGCGAGGCGAACGAGCGCGTCGTCGATCGCCGGGTTCTCGGTGCGGACCTGTGGCAGCAGTTGTTCGCGAACCCGTACTCGGGTGATCGCCTGGTCGCGGTTCATCGGATCGTCCCAGATCGGCAGGTGGCGCGCGAGGACGTATGCCTCGGTTTCGGCGCGCGTGAGATCGAGCAGCGGGCGCATGAACGCGCCTCTGCGCACCGCCATGCCGGTCAGTCCCGCCGGCCCGGTGCCACGGACGATCCGCATCAACACGGTCTCGGCCTGATCACGATGGGTATGAGCGAGCAACACCGCGGCGAGCCCGAGCTCCTCGACCACGGCCTCGAACGCGGCGTAGCGCGCGGTCCGCGCCGCCGCCTCGACCGAGGCACGCCCATCGACCACCACGCGTCGGACGACGGTCATGGCGCCCTGCTCCTTCGCCCAGGTCGCGACGCCCTCGGCGACGAACGCGCTCGTGGGTTGCAGCCCGTGGTCGATCGTGACCACGACGATGTTCGCGGGACCCGCGACCGCGATCGCGGCGTCGGCGAGTGCCATCGAATCGACGCCACCCGAACACGCGATGCCATACAGCCCCGGGCCGACCTCCCCGATCGCGGCATTGACCGCTGCGCGCAGCGTGCCTACAGCATCACGCTGCCCCGTGGTACCCATGGCCTCCCCGCTTTATATGCCATCTCGTGACGAACCACCGGGCGGACCGCTCGGCCGCCTCCGCTCTCAGCTCGCCCAGCCACGCGGCTACAAGCGCATCGACGCGCTGCTGGCGTTGGACGATGCCGCTGGCGCGATCGCGGCACTCGCGCCCAACGAGATCTTCGAGCTCGTTCACGAGGTCGGGTTCGAGGATGCGCAGCCGCTGCTCGAGTACGCGACGCCCGAACAATTTCGCGGTTGCTTCGATCTCGATGTCTGGAATCGCGACGAACCCCAGCTCGCGGCGATGAAGCCGTGGCTAGCGTCGCTGATGGAGACAGGTTTCGAGAAGGTCACCGAAGTGTGGGCGGAGCTCGACGCCGAGTTTCGCGCGCTCGTGCTTCAGAAGCAGACCGTGATCTGGGATACGACCCAGAACGAGGGTCCCGCGGACGATAACGACGAGCCGATCATGACAACGCCGGACGGCTTCTTCATGCTGCAGCTCAACGGTGACGACGATACGTCGCGCATGATCCAACACCTCGTCGAGGATCTGTATCGTGGGGATGCGGACCTCGCCCGCCACACGATCATGGCGGCGCGCAGCGAGCCCGAGGCTGACCTGCAGGAGCAGAGCTACCGCTGGCGTTCGGGCCGGCTCGCGGACCTCGGATACGTCGATTTTTACGAAGCGCTCGAGCTGTTCCGCCCTCTTCTCCCGGAGCAGGTCGCGATCGGCGAAGCCTCGCAAGAACAGCTGGTCGGCAGCGACGACGTCACGCGGTTGCCAGTGGTGGTAGCCGAAGAGGTCCTCGGCCGCAGCTTCCTCGCGCGCGCGATCGCCGCGATCACCGACACGACCGAGGCCGAGCGGCTCGAAACGGCCGTGATGGTGCTCGTCAACAAGGTGCTCGCGGCGGGCCGCGCGAAGCCTGGGCAGACCGAGGTCGTGCGGCGTGGTGCGCTGTACGCGACCGCGACACTGTCGCTCGGGCTCGAGACGATCGCGCGCGGAGATCTTGCGAAGGCGACGCAGGCGCTGCAATCGGTCGCGCTCACGCGCTTGTTCCGGGTCGGCTACACCGTGACGCTGCGCCTCGCGAAGCTCGCGACCGCACTCGCCCCCCGTTCGCTAACCGCAGGTTCGCCCGCGAAGGAACTGGTCGCCGCGCTGTGCTCACCGCGCCCGCTGTTCGCGAACGCCGCGGATGCACCGCCGATGCCCGGCATGCGTCCGTTCGAGGCGCAGAGTGATCTGCGTCGCGCCGGCGAGCTGCTCACCGGGCTCACGATCCGGATCGCGCTCGTCGAAGGCTTCGGCGTCGACGTGCTCGCGATGGGGCACGCGCCCGAGCCGCGTCCGGATCTCGACGATCATCTGCGCACGGCGGTCGCACGCGCGATCGCGGGTGGCGAGCTCACGAGCTCGGCGCTCTCGCAAGCGGAGCTCGGCAGGCTGCGCGCATGCTTCTCCGGCGGCACTCTCACCCCGGCGGCACGCCAGCTCGGGCATTCCGCGATCGCGACCCGCCTCGGCGCCGCGCAACTCGCCGCCTCCGGCGTGATCCTCGCGAAGCTCGTGGATGGCTGGCTCGATGATCTAGAGCGCATCCTCGGCGAGGTCCGCGATACCGAGATCGATCCGCGCTTTGTCGAGGGCCTCCTCGTCGAAGTGCAGCGTAGCTAGCGCCGTTCCGCCACGATCCCTGCCGTCGCGTTCGCGCGTCCGGCGTGGTAACGACGGTCGGGATGTCCGACGCGAATCCCCCTCCCTATCGCTCCGGGCTCGCGACCGGTCTTGGCTTGTTCCTCGTCGCGGGAGCCATCCTGGCGATCGTCGATCGAGCGCATGCCCACGGGGGCGGCACCGCGCTGTTTGGCTTGTGGGCCCTGCTCGCGCTGCCGATGGCGATCGGCACCGGGCTCGTGCTCGCTGCGGGCAACGCGACGTGGGGCACCGGCTGGGTGCGCGGCTTGTTCGCGCGCTTGCGTGATGACCGCGATCTCGATGTCGCCGTGTCGGCGATCCTGATCGCGGCGGTTGTGGTCGGCGGCGTGCTCGCCCTCGTGGTCGCGAAGGCCTCGGTCATGCTCGTCGGAGATGTCCAGCGCAAAGGCGTCGGCGGCTTGTTGCTCGGCGTGGTCGTCCTCGGGCTCGTACCGGTGCTCGCGCTCGCCGCGCTGCCGATTTTTCGAGTGACCCGCCAGCTCAGCGCGGTCGTGCCGGCGATCGGTCCGATCCCGCGCGTGGTCGTCCTCGTCCTGGCGGCGGTCGTCGCCCTGGTGGCCGCGGGCTACTGGATCGTCACGCACCGCCTCGATTACCGCGCCCTCGATCTCGGCATCGCCGCCGCGGTGCTCTTGCCCGTGATCGCACTCGTGCTCGCGATCGTGTTCTACGGCCCCGCCGCTGCGGTGCGCGAGCGCATCCCGATGCGCGGGGCCCTGGTGCTCGTTGGCCTCGTGGTCGCCCTCGCGCTTCCGGCGGTCGGCCTGCGAGGTAAACCGAGCGAAGCCACCGTCGATGCGGTGTACGAGCACTCGTACATCGGCAAGCGCATGATCAACGCGATGCGGAAGTTCTCCGATGCCGATCACGATGGCTACTCGGCCTTCTTCGGAGGCCCCGATTGCGATGATCACAACGAGAACATCAATCCGCACGCGATCGACATTCCGGACAACGGCATCGACGAAAATTGCATGGATGGCGATGCGCATCTGCAAAAGGCGAACGCATTGCCGTCGGGCACCCCGCCAGTTGCGGCAGTGCCCTCGCTACCTTCGCTCTCCGGCGGCCAGAACGTCATCGTCGTGTTCGTCGATACGCTCCGCTTCGACCACCTCGGCGTGTCTGGGTACAAGCGCGACGGCAAGTCGCTGACGCCGAAGATCGACGAGCTCGCGAAACAGTCCGTCGTGTTCACCCACGCATACTCGCAAGCGCCGAACACGCCGCGCTCGGTGCCTTCGTTCCTGACGTCGCGCTACCCGTCGCAGATCAAGGTCGATGATCCGAAGAGGGACTACGCGACGATCGACGACGAAGCCGAGACGCTATTCGAGGTCCTAAAGCCTGCCGGGTTCACCACGATCGGCGAGTCGAGCCACTTCTATTTTTGCGATCATGAAACGTATCCGGCTACCTGCGGCGACGTGAAGAACATTGGCGGCAAGCTGATGCGCACCAACGTCATCCAGGGCGCGGATCTCTGGGATAACTCCGGCGCCAAGACGATCCCGGATTCGAACCACGATTCGGCGGGGCCGCGGATCATCAAGAAGACCGTCGCCAAGCTCGACGAGCTTGCGGCGAGCAAGCAGAAGTTTGCGATGATCGTGCATTTGTTCGAGCCGCACTCGACGTACATGGAGCACCCGGGCATGCCGCCGATCACCGAACATGGCGATGGCGCGCTGATCCAGAAGTACGACTACGAGGTCGCGTTCGAAGACACACAGATCGGCGACCTGCTCGCCGCAATCGAAAGGAACGGGCTCGACAAGACCACCACGATCGTCTTGATGTCGGATCACGGCGAAGCCTTCGGCGTTCACACCGGCGAGGCCGGCTACTTCCACGGCATGTCGCTCTACAACGAGCTGCTCCATATCCCGCTGATGTTCAGGATCCCGGGCACCAGGCCCTCGATGCGCGATGACGTGGTCGAGCTCGTCGACATGGCACCGACGATCGCTGCACTGTTTGGCGTGGCGCCGGGCAAGAGCTGGATGGGGCGCTCGCTCACGCCGGCACTCGCAGGCGGAACCCTGCCGCCCCTGCCGGCGTTCGCCGAGATGCTCGAGGCGAACGAGTGGAAGCACGAAGCGAAGTCGATGATCACGGCCGATGCGAAATCGCACGTGTTCAACAAGCTCAGCGAATCCCGCGTCGAGATCTATGACCTCTCGAGTGATGCCGACGAGCGCAAGAATATCGCGGATGCAGCCAATGCGAAGAAGCTCCAGCACCAGCTCGCGCAATGGATCGAGGGACCGCTCGCGAACAAGATCGCGAAGTGAGCGCGTGCGAAATCGCCAGCTACGGCAACCCGAGCACGGCGGTCAGTGCGCGCTCGGGATCGCGATCGCCGGCGAACGCCGCGAGCTCATCGAGGATCGTCTGACGCCGCACATCGCCGCGCTCGAGTGCGGTCACCAGCGCCGCGCGCAACGCGAGGTCGTCAGGATCGCTGCGCGTCGCGACCCATGCAGCCGCGAGCACCGACGCATTCGGACCGTGGATCGCGAGCTCCACACGTTCCGCCTCGTGCCCGGCCGCCTCGTGCCCGGCCGCCTCGTGCCCGGCCGCCTCGTGCCCGGCCGCCTCGTGCCCGGCCGCCTCGTGCCCGGCCGCCTCGTGCCC
>Ga0123338_10002243_pt1 | contig 18158 bp, 10 predicted proteins | sample grotaG_FD_89793 | JGI IMG/M metagenome (GOLD analysis project Ga0123338, IMG submission 89793) | Glacier valley bacterial and archeal communities from Borup Fiord, Nunavut, Canada, to study Microbial Dark Matter (Phase II) -... | ecosystem: Environmental > Aquatic > Freshwater > Ice > Glacier ...
AGTTCTTGCCAGATGGAACGTGCGATTTCTTTCTTCGAAGCACGGGGCAGTTCCCGAAATTCACCTGACCGGAATGCCAAGAGCACTTCGTTCGAATCCGCTTCGAAGCCGGTATCCTGAGCACCCACAAGATTGCCTACCACCATGTCACAATTTTTGGCCACCAGCTTCCGGGAGGTCTCTTCCCGCAGGTTTCCTGTTTCGGCGGCGAATCCAACCAGCAGACGGTTTCCCTTCCGCTGCCCCAATTCCGCCAGAATGTCGGGAGTCGCCTCCATCTCAAGGGACTTCGAAGCCGCGGATTTCTTGATCTTGCTCGAATCCGGATGAGTTGGCCGAAAATCCGCAACAGCCGCGCATTTTACAATCACGGTTGCTTTATCCAGATGGGCGAGAACCTGATCCCGCATTTCCGCGCCCGTCCGTACAGAAACCCGGGTCACTCCGCGTGGCACATCAAGAGCGACTGGCCCCGAAATCAGTGTCACGGCAGCTCCACGCGCGGCTGCTTCCGCCGCCAGGGCATAACCCATTTTCCCGCTCGACCGGTTGGAAACATACCTGACGGCATCAATAGGTTCCTGCGTGGGGCCAGCAGTAATCAGCACAGTCTCACCTTGTAGATCATGTTGTGCTGGGCTAAGGGCGGCCACGATTTCAGCAGGTTCCGCCAACCGCCCGGGACCGACAGATCCGCACGCAAGATAGCCTTCACCAGGCGAAATGACGCGCGCTCCCCGCTCTTCCAGAATTTGCAGGTTGCGCTGTGTGGCGGCATGGCGCCACATATTGTCGTTCATCGAAGGCGCGAGTAGCACTTCCCCGGTGAACGCCAGATACAAAGTAGAAAGGAAATCGTCCGCCAAGCCATTGGCGAGTTTGCCAAGGATTCCGGCGGTAGCAGGCGCAATCAACAATAGATCGTGCTGGCGCGCGGCCTCAATATGCTCCACGTAACTTGAAGCTTCGAACAGGTCGGTGATTACCCGGTGCCCGGTTAGCGTCGCGAAGGTGAGAGGCCGGATGAACTCCTGCGCAGCGGCGGTCATCACCACCTGCACGTCGTCACCGCGTTTGATCAGCAGGCGAGCTAATTCCGCTGATTTATAAGCCGCTATGCCGCCGCCCACCGCCAGAATGATCTTCATCGAACGCCTGAAAAGGCAGGATGATTTCTAAATGCTAAACGCCGAGGGTGCCTTCGGGAAGCGCTTCCTCCACCACAATCGGCGGCAGAATTTCGTATTGCACCAACCCGCGGCGCACTTCTTCGGCCGCGATCACGGTCGCCTTCTTGGACGAAGTGGGCAGCGCGGGACGTGCGCCCCCCTGCAACTGCCGGGCGCGCTTCGCGGCGACAATGATGAAGCGGTACGTGCTCTGTTCAGCGTCATCCGGAATGGTGCAGTGTGCGTTATTGCGTGGCGTATCCATCGTTTAGTTTTCCTTCCGTACTCTTACAAAAACCTGGCCGACTCTAATCTTCTTCAAACGTCTTCAGAATCGGCAGGATCTGATCCAGAATCCGAATTCTCCGTGCCCGCTCTGCCAGAACGATTCCAGCAAGCGTCTGGGCGGAACGGTCCAAATCGTCATTGATCACCACATAATCGTAGCGATCGTAATTTCGAATCTCGGCCGCGGCCTCATGAAGGCGCCGCGTAATCACCGCATCCGGATCTTCGCTTCTCAATCGTAAGCGCTGTTCCAGAATGCTGCGGCTGGGTGCTAGCACAAAAATGGTAACTGCGTCGGGAAGACCTTTCCTTAATTGTGCCGCACCTTGGACGTCTATGTCGAGCACCAGATCTTCGCCGGCCTGCCGTGCGCTCTCCAGAATGCCGCTGTGGGTGCCGTAATAGTTGCCGAAAACCTTGGCATGTTCCAGAAATTCGCCTCGTTCCAGGCGTTCTTCGAATTCCTCGCGGCTAATGAAATGGTAGTCTTTTCCCTCCTGCTCCGCCCCGCGGCGCTCCCGCGTGGTATACGAAACCGAGAAGCGCAGCGCAGGAACCTGCTGAAACAGCCTGGTTACCAGCGTCGATTTTCCAGATCCGGAAGGCGCTGAAATAATGAACACCGTGGTCATCGGCGCGTCTCCGCTATTCAAGATTCAGCGCCTGTTCGCGGATTTTATCGATTTCAGACTTCGCGCTCAGCGCCGCGTCCGTAATCCGCAGGCCGATTTCACCCAGGCCTCCGGTTTTCGAAAGGATGGTATTAGTCTCGCGATTCATTTCTTGCAAAAGGAAATCAATTTTCTTTGCTGCTTCCGTTTGGGATTGTAGAAGCACACACAATTGTGCGGTATGCGCGCGCAAACGGACTAATTCTTCAGAGACATCGCTCTTCTCCGTTAAGAGCGCTGCTTCGAGCGCCAGCCGTTGCGGTTCGACTGCCGCGCCCAGCAGCTCGTTCAATCTGGTTGTCAGCCGCTGGTGGAAAGCCGCCGACGCGCCTTCCCGCAGTTGTTCAATGTCGTTCACAACCCGCTCGACCGCACCTGCGCGGTTCAGCAGTTCTTCGGTAAGGATTGCCCCTTCGCGATCACGAAATACGTTCCACTCCAGCAGCGCCGCCCGCAAGAGTGGCATCAGGTCCGGCAACTCGCCTTCCGGTGTGGACGAAGCCTCGAACATGCCCGGTAAGCGCAGAGCTGCATTCAGGTCCGGTTCAGTAGCCAGATTCAATTCACTCGCCGCTTCGCGAAATGTCGTAAGCCAGGCCTGTAGCAATTCGCGATTCAACCCGGTTTTCCGCTCTGTCGCCCAACTGACACGAACCTGCACAGTGCCGCGTGAAACCGATTCGCGAAGTACCTTGCGCAACTCCGGTTCGGCAGCATCGAATGCGGCGGGCAAATGGAAATGCAAATCCAGTGCCTTGTGATTCACCGACTTAACGGAGAGGGTAACGTCTCTTGCGGTCACGGAAGCAAAACCAGTCATGCTCCTCACCGCCCGGCCTCCATGAATTGCAGTTCGTGCAGACGCTGATAAATGCCGCCCCGAATCACCAATTGTTCGTGCGTGCCCACTTCCGCAATCTGCCCTGCATCCACCACCACAATGCGGTCCGCACGCCGGATCGTCGAAATGCGATGCGCAATCACAATCACCGTGCGGTCCACCATCAGATTGGCTAGCGCGCGTTGAACCAGCATCTCGCTTTCGGTATCCAGGTGACTGGTGGCTTCGTCCAAGATCAGAATCGGTGCATTTTTCAACATGGCCCTAGCAATAGCCAGACGTTGACGCTGTCCACCGCTCAATCGCACTCCGCGCTCGCCCACCAGCGTGCTGTAACCATCCGGCAGGCGTTCAATGAATTCGTCAGCCAGCGCGTGCCGGGCCGCTTCGCGAATACGCCGCGGCTCAATATCGCTGCGGCCATACGCAATATTCCGCTCAATGGAATCGTTGAACAAAAACGTATCCTGCGCCACCAATCCGACCTTGTTCCGCAAAGAGGCCACTTGCAAATCGCGCACGTCGTGGCCATCCACCGTCACCCGCCCGGCGGAGACATCGTGAAAGCGGGGCAGCAGATTGGCAAGCGTAGTTTTCCCCGCGCCGCTTGGCCCCACCAGCGCCACAACTTCACCTGCTTTCACCTCCAGGTCGATCCCGCGAAGCTGGTAATGATCCGGAGTGTTCGGGTAGCGGAAACTGACATTCTCAAACCGGATGGCGCTGCTGAAACTCTTGAGCGGGGTCGCCCTGGGCGCATCCTGAATTTCGTCCTCGTAATCCAGATACTCGAATACCTTCTGTGAGGCGCCGATCGCCTGCTGAAAGATGTTATGTAATCCGGTCAACCGCTTCACCGGCTCATAAAGCATCAGCAGTGCGACAACGAAGCTCATGAACTGCCCGGCCGTCAGATCTCCGGTCTTGATCTCATTGCGAGCCAGAGTGATCAAGCCGACGATTGTTATGGCCCCGCAGATCTCAATCAAGGGCGAAGCCAGCGCCTGCTGCAGAACGTAGCGGAGATTTGTATTGCGGAGCCGGCGGGCGGCGGCACGGAAGCGGTTCATCTCATATTGTTCTGCCCCAAAGGCATGGACAACCGTGTGGCCGGAGATGGTCTCCTGCAAAATCTGTGACATCTCCGCGGTATGTTCCTGCGTGTTGCGGCTGGTTCGGCGGATCCGCCGCCCAATGCGCGAAGTGGGGATGAGCACCACAGGCAAGACAGTCAGCGCGACCAACGCTAAGCGCCAATTTGTCTGCATCACGACAAAGAGCAGACCCAGGCCAACAAAAATCTGCCGGAGCAGATCCACCAGCATGCTGGAGGTGGCCACTTGTATTTTTTCGATATCGTTCATTACGCCTGACATCACGCGGCCTGTGGAATTGCTCTCGAAGAATGCTGCTCCATGGCCCAGAACTTTGCCGAAGACAGCGTTTCGAAGATCGGTCACGGCGGAAAGTCCAACGCGGCTAATCAAATAGTTCGCAATGTAATCCGCGATTCCCTTGGTGATGAACACCATCACAATCGCAAACGCCACCATCGTCAGGATATTGTGAATCCCCGAAGGCACAATCTGTTGCAGGTAAATCTTGTATCCCAGGATTGGGACAGTAGCCAGCAGCACCGGTTGGTTCGGCACGGTGGGTTGCAGAACCAGATCGATAACCGGGCGGATTAATAAAGCTATCGCGCCTTGCGAAAGCCCCACCACGATCATCAGCACCACGGAGGCAACCAGCAGCGCCGTATAGCGCTTGGCGTAGCCCAGCAGCCGCAGCCAGTCCCTCATGCGTTGGCACCTGCTGTTACCAGTTGCATCACGGATTGGATCGCCTGCGCGGTAGTGATGTTACCGATCGGGTTGGCCCGAAGAACGTTAGATTTTGTTCGCCAAGGTCCCCAGATGGCTGGGTCCGAAGGCCCGAACAGAATTGTGCAAGGCACTCCAAAAGCCGCAGCCAGATGCGCCGGGCCGGAATCGTTCCCGATAAAGAAGGCAGCTCCCGCGATCAGGGATTTGGTTTCAGCCAGCGTTTGGCCCTGCGCCACTTGGTATTGTTCAAACTCGCTTAGGTCGTCTGCTGGTGCCCCTACGAACACGGGCAGCATCCCCGCTTCGTTTTGCAAAAATTGAGCGATGGCCAAAAAGTTCGCAGCCGCCCACGTCTTCGCGGGCTCCGACGCCACCGGGTGAATCACGGCGTATGGCGTCCGTTGCGGCGTGGCACCGGCGAAAAGACGCGCCCGCGGTATCTCCCGCACCGGCACACCTAAAGCAAATATTGCCGACGCCGCATGTTCCGCCGTGTGAACCGTGCGGCTCACACGCAAGGTCTCCTGCGCCCGCGGAATGTGAACGTTGTACAAAAACTGGTGCCGAAAGTGATCGAATCCTGCCCGAAAGCGCGCGCCGGAGAGGGCCGTCAATTTTGCACTGGTGGTTCCGCCATGCAGATTCAGAATCAATTGCGGTTTCCAAGCGCGAATCTCTCTCAGCGACGGTGTAAGGATCGCGGTCAAATCAGAAGAATTTTCATAAACCGCCGCCCAGACGGGATCCACAACAACGCCGAGCTGCAGATCGGGCCGGGCTGCCTTCAACAAGGAGATTGCGGGCGTGGAAAGCACGCAATCTCCTAAGGAGCGTAGCCGGAGGATTGCGACGCGCGCCCCTTGGGGCACTTCGTCCAACACAGGCCTCATTCGACTCGAGCTTCGTCGATTAGCATCACCGGAATTTCATCCCGAATTGGGTACACACGGTGGCATTGGACGCACTTCAAACCGCTGCGGTCCACCTTTAACTCCACCTTCGCACGGCAGGCGGGGCACACCAGAATTTCAAGCAGTTCCGCGCTGATTGCCATAGTAATCAATTTTACTATGTTGTCAGCGCGGAGCGGCAGTATTCGTAGCACCGGCGTACTTCGGCTACCGGGTCAGCGCCGTTGTATTCGTATTCGATGTTGGCCGGAATCTTCCATTTGTTTTTCTTAAGCAACTGCAAAACCGGCTTGATCGCGGTATCGCCTTCCCCGAAAACCACGTTCTCGCCCTGGTTTTTCTTGCGGTCTTTGATATGTAACGTCACGATCCGGTCATGGTGTTTTTCCAGGTAATCCACCGGGTCGAAGCCCGCCGCCGTGAAGTGGCCGATGTCCAGGTTGATCATGATGTACTTCGATCTTCCCGCCATCGCTTTTGCAAAGCTTTCCGGCGTGTTGTATTCGTTCTCCTTCATGTTGGAGTGGTTGTGCATGCCGCAGAAAACTTTGTACTTCGGAGCGAACTTGTCGTAGCGCGCGGCAGATGTCACCGTGGAACTGGCAGTGATGCGGCTGACGCCCATGGCTTTGACCATCTCAAAACCGCGCTCGAACTCCTCATCCGTCGCGCTGTCTTTCAGGCTGTAATTGTAGGCATAGAGCGTGATGCCCGCGGCGTCGAACTTCTTTCGCACGTCCTTAAAAGTATCGAGCGAAACCGTCTTCCGCCATTCCGAAAGTTCCGGACCCTTCAATTTTGGCTCGACGTGCCCCTGCCAGAGTTCGCATTCGCTCAAGCCCACCTCGGCCATGGCTTTGATAGCCGCATCGAGAGGGCGGTCGCGAAAACTATACGATTGAGCGCCAATCTGGACGCCGTCCACTACGGAGTTCGGCTTGGCGAAAAGCGGGTAAGCGGCCAACGCGCCCAGCGTTGCCTGATGAAAAGTTCTACGTGTGATCACGGGCAACAGTTTATCTCACTACTGCGCTGCTTTTACATTCCGGATTGGGTATAGCGCGTAATTTTGACCGCCGTCGCTGACAGCGGATCTGAAAGGCCGGTAGATTCAAGCACCGAACCCAAAGGGGCTTTGGCGGGCCGTAACTACAAGGCCGTCGGTATAAGTCAGCGCTTTAAGAACATGCAAAGCCAAATCTTGGGATCGAACACAGCAGCCCATAACGGGGTTACGATATGGGTCTGCACCGACTCGAATCGTTAAGTCGATCGACGTGTGCGGCGATTGAGTTCTCCTGCGTGCGGAATTTTCCACTTCGCCTTCCGCTTTAAAGGAACTGACTTTATCTATTCCCAACAGCTGCGATAGCGACCAGTCTGCTTGCATGTAGCGCGTGCAAGACTATTTACCTCAAAGGTGCGTCTCGGCAAACTGCTGCAAAAGGTTGTACTTGCCGCTGCCGATCAGCCAGACTACGAACATACAAGAGACACGAAGTATACTCCGCATCTTATTCCTACAGTACAACGATGCTCACTGTCGCCTTAATCTTTGTTGCGCTCTTTGACAAGTAACATAACGATCTGGTCTAAATTTCGGATCTCATTTTCCCGCGACACACTTTGAGTCGCCGGTTGTAAAACGGAACCAAACGTGATCCAATTAAAAGGTCGCTACCGGGCTTGTGGCGCGCAAACCCCCGTCGCGTTTTCGCTGGATTAGCTTGGGCACGTGATCTGAGGTGTTATGCATGCTGCAACGGTCTACCGCAAGTTTTTCACTCTCTCTTTGGTTTCTTTCTTCCGCACTGCTGCACGCTGCGGCACCCCCAAACACGCCTGAATTTTTCGAAACGAAAGTTCGCCCGATCTTAGCTGTTAACTGCCTGCCGTGCCACACCAACTCGCAACTGGGTGGCTTGCGCCTGGATTCGCGGGACGCCGTTTTGAAGGGCGGTAAGAGCGGGCCCTCCGTTGTTCCTGGTTCACCCGAAAAGAGCCCGCTGATCTTGGGCATCCTGCAAACGGGGGAGCTGAAGATGCCCAAGGGGGGCAAGCTGAGTAAGGAAGATATTGACGATCTCACCACTTGGGTGAAAGCCGGCGCCGTTTGGGGTGCCAGCGCGCCTGTTCAAACAGCGGCCGCGAAGGGCAAGTACGTAATCACCCCGGAACAGCGCGCCTTCTGGTCCCTGCAGCCGCTGAAGCCGCCAACCGTGCCCGCCGTGAAAACGCCGGAATGGGCGAAGACGCAAATCGACCGGTTCGTTTTAGCTAAACTCGAAAAAAATGGCCTGACGCCTGTTCGGGCCGCCGACCGCCGCAGTTTGATTCGCCGCGCCTCCTTCGATCTGATCGGTTTGCCCCCCTCCCCGGAAGAAACCGAAGCTTTCGAAAAAGATCAATCTCCCGAAGCCTTCGCTAAGGTTGTCGATCGTCTGCTCTCGTCACCGCACTACGGCGAGCGCTGGGGCCGGGTCTGGCTCGATGTTGCCCGATATGGTGAGGACGATTACCGGAGCCTTGACCCCATGCGCCGCGGTTACAACCCTTATCCGAACGCTTACCTCTATCGCGACTGGGTCTTCCAAAGTTTCAATAACGATTTGCCGTTCGATCAATTTGTGAAAGCCCAGCTCGCGGCCGATCAGTTGGATGAAAAGTCCCGCTCTCATATGCTTCCCGCCCTTGGCTTTCTCGGTCAGGGTCCCTGGTATTACGACAACGGCGCGGTAGAAGTAACTCATGCCGATGAACGGCATGACCGCGTGGACGTGGTCACCCGCGGCTTCCTCGGCCTTACCGTTGCCTGCGCGCGATGCCACGATCATAAGTACGATCCCATTCCCACGAAGGATTACTATTCGCTCGCGGGCGTCTTCGCCAACACCCATTACACGGAGTATCCGCGCATGCCGAAAGAACTGGTCGCGGATTATGACGAGAAAGAAAAGAAAATCGAAAGCCGCAGCAAACTGTTAGGGGAAATTCAGCAGAACGAAAGCTCCCACCTGGCTGAGACGCTGGCCATCCAGATATCGAAGTACATGCAGGCAGCCTGGCGCGTCACCGGGGAGCCGAAAGACAAGCTCGATCGCGTGGTCAACGATGAAAAGCTCGATTATGAATTGCTGGACCACTACGTCCGCTTCCTGGCTAAACCACCTAAGTTTTACCCGTACCTGGAAAAGTGGCAAGCGATGGTCAAGCAGGGCGGCACTCCGGCGAAAGCAAAAAAGATGGCGGACGAATTCCAGGCGCTAGTTCTTCAAATCATGTTCGAAAAGCGTGAACTGAAAGAAGAAAATGAAGTCATCGCGGCCAAAGCCTTGCCCGGTACCAAACCCAAAGAATACAAGAACAAGCCGAGCGATTTCGTCACCAACGAAGATTTCTGCCCCGGCTGTTCGCTCGAACTAAAAACCATTCCGCTTGAGCGCATGAATCTATGGACCGATATCTTCCGCCGGGATATGAATCCGGAAGTGGACGAGATGGGCGACCCCCGCAAGTTGCTGCCTGGATTGCTTGTCTTCCGCGGCTGGGGCCTGGAACGGCAGTTAAGCGCGGAACGCCTGGCCTATCTCGATATGCTCCGGAAAGATATCGAGACAGCTAAAAAGGCTCTCCCCGCCAAGTATCCTTTCGTGCACGGAGTGGTTGACGCCGATAAGCCGGTTGATCTGAAAGTGAGCCTGCGCGGCAGCCCCTATAATTTGGGCGATGTAGAACCCAGGCATTTTCTCTCCATTCTCACCGATGGCCGTCCGGAACCCTTCATCAAAGGCAGTGGACGCATAGAACTCGCGGAAAATATCGTCCGCCAGCCTATCGCCATGCGCGTCTATGTGAACCGCATCTGGAAGTCTCACTTCGGTTCCGGCATCGTCGATACGCCGAGCAACTTCGGATTCGCCGGCGAACGTCCCGTCAATCCGGAACTTCTCGAGTTCCTGGCGCAATCATTCGTTGAGAACGGAATGTCCACCAAGAAGCTGCATCGCGAAATTATGCTGAGCGCGGTCTATCAACTCAGCACGGACAATAACGAAGCTAACTTTGCAAAAGATTCCGGCAACCGCTTCTACTGGCGCTACAACCGGCATCGAATGGATGCCGAACAGATTCGCGACTCTCTATTGATGGTCAGCGGCAATATCGATCTGAAGCTCTATGGGCCCTCTAGTGAGCTCACACCGGACTTCAAACGCCGTACCGCCTACGGCAAGGTCAGCCGCTACAAGCTGGATGAATATCTCTCGCTCTTCGATTTCCCCAGTCCCGCCATCTCAGCCGAAAAGCGCTTCTCGACCAACGTTCCCTTGCAGCGCTTGTTCTTTATGAATAGCGACTTCGTTCAGCAGCAGGGCGAACTGCTGGCAAGGCGCGTGGCTGACGCCCCCGATACTGCGGCCAAAGTTCAGAAGTCCTATCGCATACTTTTTAATCGGGATGCTACGCAGGCTGAGTTACAAGCCGGTCTCGAGTATCTGCGCGCCGAACCTCTCCGCGAATACGAAGAGCGAAAACAGGCTGCTCTTGAGAAGAAAGCGAAAGCAAAGAAGGCGGACAAGGAGCACTCTGACAAGCCGGAGGCGTTGAAGGCTGACGATGAAGAAGAGACCGCGGATGCCGCTGCTCCCGCCAAGTCAGCAGACGATGCCACGGCGGCCGATATGGGCGATGGCATGATGGCTGGCATGAAACCTTCCCGTCCGGGCGCAAAATCGGGCGATTCCGCCAAAGCCGCGCTGCCCACAACCGTTTGGGGCCGCTATGAAAAAATTCTCCTCAGTTCCACCGAGTTCACCTTCATCAATTAGGACTTGATCCATGTCACTTCATAAATTAGGAATTCCTCCGACCCGCCGCGAAGCGCTCCGGCGCATGGGCGGTGGTTTCGGCATGATGGCGTTCGCCGGGCTGGTGAATGAATCGCTCGCGCGCGCTGGCGTGACGGAAGACGGCGTGCCCTTGCGCAAGCTCGATCACGAGCCGAAAGCGAAACGCGTCATCTTCCTGTTCATGAATGGCGGGCTAAGCCAAGTGGACAGTTTCGATCCCAAACCCGCGCTCGATAAGTACCATGGGCAGCCGTTACCGGGTGGCACCGTGGCCACGGAACGCAAAACCGGAACACTGATGCGCTCGCCCTTCCAGTTCAAAAAGTATGGAAAGTGCGGAATGGAAGTGAGTGAACTCTTCCCTCACGTAGGGGAGTGCGCTGACGATATCTGCTTCATCCGCTCCGTTTATACCGATATTCCGAATCATGAGCCGTCCATGCTGATGATGAATACCGGCTTCAGTCAAGCGGGACGCCCCGGCTTGGGTTCCTGGCTCACCTACGGACTGGGTACCGAAAACAAGAATCTTCCCGGCTTCGTGGTCCTCTGCCCGGATGTTCCCACCACAGTGGGGCCGCCCCTGTGGGACTCTGCTTTTCTTCCCGCGATTCACCAGGGTTCCTATATTTCGGACAAGATCATCGAAAAGCAGACTGATGAAAAGCTGGTCGATCCGAAATACGATCCGCAAAAGCTGATCAGCTTCCTGCACAGCGACAAGTTCACACTGCCGGAACAGCGCCGCGAAATGAATCTGCTGGAAAAGCTGAACAGCCTGGAGCAGACACGCGATCCACAGGTGGAAGCCACCATTCAATCCATGGAAGTCGCCTACCGCATGCAAACCGAGGCTCCGGAGGTGTTTGATATCCGCAAGGAAAGCATGAGCACACTGAAAATGTATGGGCAGGGGAGCACTGCCCGCGGCTGTTTAACCGCCGTGCGCCTGGCCGAACGGGGAGTCCGCATGACGCAGGTGTACTATGCGAAAGGCGACCCGTGGGACGCTCACGTCGATATCCAGGTACACCGTAAAAACGCCAAGGATTCAGACCAGCCGTTTGCGGCGGTCATCAAAGATCTGAAGCAGCGTGGCCTCTTCAAAGACACACTCGTCATCTGCGGCTCCGAGTTCGGCCGCACCCCCGTTATGGAAACCGGCGGTGGCGGCGACCGCATCCAGAACGGCCGGGACCATAATCCGTTCGGCTTCACCATGTGGTTAGCTGGGGGCGGGGTGAAGGGCGGAACCGTCTACGGTTCAACCGATGAATTCGGCTTCAAAGCGCAGGAGAACCCGGTCCATGTTCACGACCTTCACGCCACCATTCTGCATCTTATGGGCATCGATCACACCAAGCTCACCTACCGCTACAGCGGGCGCGATTTCCGCCTGACGGACGTCTCTGGCAAGGTGGTTAAGGAAATTTTGGCCTAAGCGCGCATTGCGCTATACTTCGTTAAACCTGTTTCACCCGCTCAACGATTGAGCGGTCCACTCAACGCTGAGACCCTGCCGCCCCAGTGCGCGGCGCCTGTACTTTCATCTCAAAAAAAGGGGTTGTCTCGCATGCTTCAGCGTTTTCTTATTTTCTCTCTTCTTACGATCTCCGCTTGCGGTTTGGCGAGCGGTCAGATTACTACTTCACTTCGTGGCACTGTCCGGGATGCCTCCGGCGCGGTGATCGCAGAAACCGCCGTCACTCTCAGTGATCCCTCAACCGGTACCGTTCGCAAGAGCCTTACTAATAACAACGGTGAATATCTGTTCGCTCAGGTCACGCCCGCCAAGTATTCCGTGCTCGCGGAAAAGCCCGGCTTCTCGACATCGAAAACCGAAGATGTGGTGCTTGAAGTCAGCACCCCCGCCACGCTCGATATCCGGCTCGAAGTAGGGTCCACCGGAACGGTCGTAAGTGTTGAGGCGGATTCAGCTTCCATCAACACGGTCGATGCCTCCGTCGGCAACCCGTTCACTCAAACCCAGGTGCGCCAACTGCCTCTCCAAACGCGCAATGTCGTCGAACTCCTGAGTATTCAACCGGGCGTAACACAAACCGGTGAAGTTCTAGGCGCGCGCCGCGACCAGAACAATATCACGCTTGATGGCGTCGATGTTAATGACAATCAATCCTCCGGCATCACCGCTCTGAACGGTCTTGCGAATGGCTCCCAGGGCAATGGCGCAGTGGTTTCCGGGAACCAGACCATTGCGGGTTTCAACGCCGCTCTCCCCATACCGCTCGATTCCGTCCAGGAGTTTCGCGTCACCGTCGCGGGCCAGGGCGCAAACCTCGGCCGCTCCTCTGGCGGACAGGTCACGCTAGTCACGAAGAGCGGCACCAACCAGTTGCACGCTTCTTTCTACGAATACAATCGCAACACCGATCTGGCCGCGAACAACTGGTTCAACAATCTCGCGGGCATCAAACGGGAAGCGCTGGTCCGTAATCAGTTTGGCGCGTCGCTTGGCGGTGCCGTTGTCAAGAACCGTCTCTTCTATTTCGGCAACTGGGAACGCCGCATTGACGCGAGCGGCAAAACCCAAACGCGGACCGTGCCCACGGAAAGCCTGAAGCAGGGCATTCTTACTTTTAAAACCAACAACGGCGGAATCCAGACACTGTCTCCCTCTGAAATCGTCGCGGTCGATCCTCTCCACAAGGGCTTCAGCGCCGCCATGAAGTCCTATCTTTCCGCATATCCCACAGGCAACGATCCCACTCTGGGCGCAGACAAAGGCCTGAACTTCACCGGCCTCCGTTTCAATTCGCCTTTTAAAGAAGACGACTCCGCCTACGTGGCGAAAATGGATTTCAACATCGATAACGCCCGCAAGCATTCGCTCTCTGTCCGCGGCACTCTGGCGGGCGCCGCGCAGGACGTTTCCGTCGCCCAGTTTCCCGGTCAGGCACCTGCCGCGAAACAGCTCAACAATAGCAAAGGCATCTCCGGCAACTACACCTGGCTGGTGAAACCGAGCCTCATCAACGTGGTCACCATGGGCTTCACTCGGCTGGGCCTGGAACAATCCGGAACGGTAGGCACCGCGCTTACGTTCGACAATATCAGTTCACCCGCGAATTACAACGCGCGCGGATTTATCCACCAGATCCCTTCGACCAACATCGCCGATGACCTGACCTGGACCAAGGGCAAGCACAGTATCACCACCGGTATCAATTTCCGCTTCATTACTAACAACCGGTCGGACTTCAACAACTCCTTCGCCAGCTATGGTTTCAGCCGCAATACGCTGCAGGGCCTGGGTGGCGACATTACACTTGCCGTCAACACCTTCCTGCAGCAGCGCAGCGGTGACCCCTCGCTTAAGATTACTGACAACACCAGCGTCACCCGCGCGTTTGGCGACGTTTTGGGTCTGCTGAACCAATACAGCGCCGTCTACCAGTTCGACCGCTCCGGCAAGTCCATCCCGCAAGGGCAGGCTGCACTCCGCGGCTTCGTGACTCACGAATACGAAGGCTATGTGCAGGATAGCTGGCGCATGCGGCGTGATTTTACTCTTACCTATGGTCTTCGCTACAGCAACTCCTCGGTGCCTTACGAAACGCACGGCATTCAGGTAGCCACCACATCGGACCTGGATAGCTACTTCGCCGAACGCGTCAATGCAGCTGCTACTGGCACGCCCGGCTTCCTGGCACCGCATGCCGCGCTCACCTATGCGTTGAACGGACCTGTCAACGGAAAACAAAGCTGGTACAAGCGCGATAACAATAACTTCGCCCCGCGCCTGGCGTTTGCCTTCAGCCCCGATTCCACAGATCACTGGTACTCCCGCATTTTAGGAAAGGGAAGTGTATTCCGCGGCGGCGTAGCGATGGTATATGACCGGTACGGCAACGATCTGGTAACCGCTTTCGATCAGACCGGTTCGCCCGGGCTTGCCACCAGTGTCACGCAGCCGCAGAATACGAATTTTACCAGCGCCTCGCGCTACAACGGCACCGCTGCTTCGTATCCCGCGCTCCCCGCCTCAAGCGGTGGAAGCTTCCCTTACACCCCGGAAACCATCACCGGCGGCTTCGGTCAAGGGGTAGGCATTTCGAACAATTTGGTCGCGCCATACTCCTTCATCCTGAACGCCAGTTATGCGCGCGAATTGCCCGGCAAGTTGACTCTTGAGGTTGGCTATGCGGGCCGGCTCTCCCGCAAGAACCTGGTGCAGCAGGATTATTACCAGCCACTCACCAACTTTAAAGACCCCGCTTCCGGCCAGACCTGGAAACAGGCATCGGCCATTCTTCGCAACTTCTACGAAGCTGGCATCACGCCGGATCAGGTTGCGAAAAATCCTTCACTGATTCCGAAAATCCCGTTCTTTGAGAATCAGTTCCCCGGCTTGGCGGATGCTTACCTGAAAGGCAGCGCCAGCGCGAATTATTTCGACAACGTCTATAACCAGAACGGCGGCAGCGATCTGGATGCGTTGAACCAGGTGGACCGCGATCGCGGTGACCCTGCCTTCCCGAATTGCGTCAGCAAAGCCGGGTGCAATACCTTCTTTCCGCTTCAGAACGCCGGCCTGCCCACTTGGACCAATGCCGGTTTTGCAAACTATCACGCCGGTATCCTCACCGTCCGCCGCTCGCTTTCAAACGGTCTGGCATTTGATTTCAACTACACGCTGGCTCACTCGATTGATAACTCTTCCGGTGCCGAATCCGGTGCCAGCACAGTAGGAGCGGTCATTCAGGATGCTTTCAACCCCAGCGCATTCCGCGGCTCGTCCGACTTCGATATCCGCCACAACATCACTACCGACGTTCTGATGCAGCTTCCCGTGGGCCGCTCAAAGAAGTACCTGAGTGCGATTCCCGTGTGGGCGGATCAGGTGATTGGCGGCTGGCAGGTTTCGCTCATTGGACGTTACCGCTCCGGGCTGCCTTCCACCATCAGCAACGGCGGCATTTACCCCACTAACTACGAAAATAGCGCGCTTGCGATTCCGAATCCCGGAACGACAACCGTGGTCACCAACGGATTCGATCAGAACCAGCTGCCGAGTCTTTACGCCAATACCAGCACTGTCAACAACTATATCGGCCAGTATCCTGGCGATACGGGAACGCGCGCCATTGTTCGTCTTGCCGGACAGACTAACTTCGACGTGGCATTCGCCAAAGCATTTGCTCTCCCCTGGGAAGGGCACCGCCTGCAGTTCCGGGCTGAAGGTTTCAACGCCTTCAACAACGTGAACTTCCAGAACCCGAGCCTGAGCTTGGCGGTGCCTGCAAAGTTTGGCGAATATCAATCGGCATTACCCGGCCGCGTGGTGCAGCTTAGCCTTCGTTACGAGTTCTGACTCTGTTCAGCCAGGTAATTGCGCCATCCCCCCAGCGCGGTAATCTCCCGCGCCGCCGGGATGGCGTAAGGCTCACAGACAAAGCTCTTCACCACATTACCGTCATCCAAAACGGCTGACCCGATGGCTAGCGGTGCGGGGACCAGCGCGGTGAAGCTGCCGAAGTGCTCCGTGGGCATTGCCCAGACTTCCACTTCAATCCCTTCGCCCTGGTAAGCGTCATCCCGAATCAGACCAGGCTTGGGAGGAAGCGTCGCCGCCAGCGCATAAAGCCGGTAGCCCGGTGCCGTGCGGCAGGTCTTGATCAGCCGGGCTCCGCGTTCCACCAATTGCCCGTTCAACGGTTGTCCGCTCAAATGCGCACCCACAACGGCTAGCTTCACGCAGCCTAGTGGGTCGCACGGTGCCGCGCCGTTTACGCGGTCCGCGAGTTTTAACAGGGCCATATCGCTCATCCTGGGGCCGATCAGAGACACGCCGAAGGGTAAGCCATCCGCGCGGAATCCCGCGGGCAAGGCCAGCGCCGCCAGATCCAGCAGGTTCACGAAGTTGGTGTAAAACCCAAGATTCGAATTCAAGCGCACCGGGTCTGCCAGCACCTGCTCTATGGTGTAGATCGTGCCGGTAGTGGGAAGCAGCATCACGTCAATCTCGCTCCACACCGCACCAGTCTGTTTGCTAAGTGCTTCCAGCTTGTAAATCGCATTCCACGTATCCGCCGCGGAGTAGCTTGCGCCTCCGGCGATGATGGCGCGCACGGTCGGGTCCATTGCTTCGGCATGCGCTTGAAAGAACGGCTGGATGGCGGCGAACCGCTCCGCGACCCAGGGGCCGGAGTAAAGGAGCTCAGCCACTGCCTGGAAGGGCGCGTAATCAAGGGGGACCAGAACGCCGCCAGCCGCTTGCAACCGCTCAGCCGCTTTCTGAAAGAGCGCTTCGGCCGCTGTGTCGCCGAAAAACTCTAACTGGTGCGGAACACCGAAGCGGAATGCACCGCTCAGCCAGGGAGAAGGTGCGGGACGCAGATCGCCGGCGGCGCTCAAAACCGTTCCCGCATCCGCGGCGGTATTAGCGAAGATGGAAACGCAATCGAGCGTCTTGCAAGCAGGCACCACACCCACGGTGCTAATTACGTTGCGCGAGGGCTTCACTCCGTACAAATTTTGAAAGGCGGCAGGCACGCGGCCGGACCCCGCGGTATCGGTCCCAAGCGAGAAGCTGACCAGCTTGAGCGCAACCGCTACCGCGGAACCGGAACTGGAACCGCCTGAAATATAACGCTCGTCAAACGCATTCCGGCAAACGCCATAGGGGGAACGCGTGCCCACCAAGCCGGTCGCGAACTGATCGAGATTTGTTTTGCCGATCAGGATCGCGCCCTGCGCGAGCAGGCGTTCCACAACTTCCGCGGAGCGCTCGGGTGTGTACGCAAACTCAGGGCAGCCCGCGGTGGTGGGCATTCCCGCAACATCGATGTTGTCTTTCACCGCGAACGGAATTCCACTGAGCGGACCGTCCAGCGCGGACTGCGCACGTTCCAACGCTTGTGCTTTCGGAACCAGGTTGATCCAGATCGGATTCGTGCTGCACGCCTCAATGCGCCGGTAGACTTCCTCGATTACATCCCGGGGAGATAGCGCGCCGTTCCGGTACGCGACGCGCAGGTAAGCGATTTCCAGGCTCTCTATCATCGCGTGCTCTCAGGCCTGAGGATCGCCACAGTTTGCCCATCCATAACCAGCGCGCCTTTCGGAGCCCGCATTTCCATCACCTCGCCCGCATAGGGCGCCGTCACCATCACTTCCATCTTCATTGCTTCGAGGATCATTAGTTTGTCTCCCGCCGTCACATGCTGTCCCGGCAGCGCTTCCAGTTTCCACACAATCCCCGTCGCCGGCGCAAGCACCGCGCGGCAGCCTTCCGGGACCGCGCCCTCTATCGTTTCCGGTAAAGCCGGTTCGTTCACATACTCCGCCTGCCCTGCGGCAGCCCAGCGTTCGCGCTCCTCGTCGAACGCGCGCTGCTGCTTCTGTTTGAACTGCGCCGCTGCGTTGGGAACGTCGGCCAGGCGGAATTCAGTATCTTCCATCCGCACTTGATATTTTCCATGCGGATACGCATCGCGCATTTCCAGAAGTTCCCCCGCGCTGACCGGGTAAAAGCGGATCTGATCGAAGAAGCGTAGCAGCCAGGGCTTCTCCGTTTTGCGCGTGTTCCACATCTGCACCGTGCGGCCCACGAACTGATAACCGCCCGGCCCTTCCATTCCATAC
>Ga0123338_10002245_pt1 | contig 18147 bp, 20 predicted proteins | sample grotaG_FD_89793 | JGI IMG/M metagenome (GOLD analysis project Ga0123338, IMG submission 89793) | Glacier valley bacterial and archeal communities from Borup Fiord, Nunavut, Canada, to study Microbial Dark Matter (Phase II) -... | ecosystem: Environmental > Aquatic > Freshwater > Ice > Glacier ...
TAATCCGCGGGAACGCCAAATCTTTCGCGCCGATCATGGGCGGGATCAGAAAGTTCCCCAGCACAGCCGGGATAGACGGCACCAGGAACAGAAACACCATGATGATGCCGTGCATGGTGAACAGTTTGTTATAGGTGTTCGATTCCACCAGATCCGCGCCCGGCGTCGCAAGTTCCGCGCGAATGCCAGCCGCAAATAGACCGCCCAAAAAGAAGAAAAACGTGACGGAAATCAGGTAAAGAACCGCGATGCGCTTGTGATCTTCCGTGAGCAGCCAGCTCTTCAGACCGTACTGCGCATTCAGATAATTTCGGGGTGCTTCCACCTCGACCGGAGCAGTGGTAATCATATGTCTTGCTGTAGTTTCATTCTAATGGTTTGACGGTCGCAGATCATCGGCTCTGCGGCGTGCCGGCTTTTGGATTTCGGTCTACGCGATTCGCCGGCGGCGAGCTTCCACCAGCCGCCGCTCCTCCAGGGTTGATCCTGCCACCGCCGGAGCTATCGCCCGACGTCGGCCCAATCGATTTCACATACTCAATCAATTGCTGCAGCCCGTCTTCGGTCACAAGGCCCTGGAAGGTGGGCATGATGTTCTGATAACCCTCCACCACTTTCGCGCCAGGATTCAAGATGGATTCGCGCACGTAGCTGGCATCCGCCACAAACACCCCGGCATTGGTCCGTTGCGGTTTCCCGAAAACACCCACCAGATTGGGGCATCGGCCCTGACCGTCGGTTAAGTGGCAATTGCTGCACCCCAGTTGCTGGAAAAGCGCCTCGCCCTTTTGGGCTAGGCTCCCCTGCCCGCTTCCCCCGGCCAGCCACGCCTGGTAAGCCGCTGGCTCCATCACATAGACGGTGCCGATCATGTTTGAATGCCGTGTGCCGCAATACTCCGCGCAGAAAATATGATACTCGCCAACCTTCGTCGGCCGGAACCACTCTGTCGTGTAGCGCCCTGGCACCACATCGGATTTCGAACGAAACGCGGGCACGAAGAAATCGTGGATCACGTCCTCCGAGGTCATGGTCAGCTTGATGTTGCGGTTCACCGGAACGTGCAGCTCATTCATTTCACGCTGCCCTTCCATGTGCTGCAGTTTCCACATCCACTGCTTACCGGTGACATAGATTTCCATGGAATCGGCTGGCGGCCTCGATTCCGTGAAGAAGATCTGCGCACCCCAGGCAAACATCACCATCGACAGACCAAGCGGAATGACTGACCAGATAATTTCGAGAAACAAACCGCCATGCACCGGCCCAGGAATATAGTCTTCCGACCTCCGCCGATATTTGACGGCAAAGTATACGATCAGCACCGCAATCAGAAGCGAGAAGAAGGCCGTCACCAGAACCAGGAAGGCATATAGCGCGTCCACGCTTCCAGCGATGGAAGATGCTTGTTCCGGAAAAAACGGGATTGAATTCGTGTCCATGTGTTTTTGCTTGCGGCGTGTCTTAGCTTACGGCTACGGCCGGCGTCAGCCCGCTTTGTGCTCCCTTGCGTCCCGCCGGAAATTAATAAAAACGAACCCAACCAGCATCAGCAGAGTGGCGGCACCGGCAATGCGAAGGCCCGCGAACGCAATCGGCGTGTATTTCCCGGTCGTTGGATCGTAGTGATAACAAAAAAGAAGAAGCTGATCCACCGGATTGCCGATTTTATTCTGGGCGGCTTCCACCAGGCCCAGCCGGATATCTTTCGGCGAATATTCCACGCCATAGAAGTACTTTGAAAGCTGGCCCTCGGGAGTCAAAATCATGATCCCGCTGGCATGCGCAAATTGATTCGTGTGAGCGTCGTAGGAAAAGTGAAATCCCACCGCCTGAGTCAGCGCGTTAATCGATTTCAGCTCTCCGGTCAGCAAATGCCAGCCCTTCGCCGTCTCCGGCCGATGGTACGCATTCAGAATCGACATCTTTTTTTCAGCCGCCAGCGGAGGCTTTTCGCGCGCATCGAAACTCACCACCACCACTTCAAACTCATCGCCCGGGTTGAACGTCACCGCGCGCAGACTGCTTTCGACGCCGTTCAGAATCTGCGTGCAAAGCATCGGGCAGGAATAGTAAACCAGCGCCAGCAGCACCGGCTTCTTCCCAAAATAATCGCCCAGTCGAACCTCGCGCCCGGCGTCGTCTTTGAAAGGCAGATCGAGAGGCACCTTCGAGCCCAGCTTCTGATCGATCCCAACATTCTTCAGCGGATTCGGCCTGTCCACACCCTTCATGTTGAGCAGATCCTGCTGCGCGGGAGCGAGCCCGAGACACAAAAACAGGAACCCGACACTGAAACGAAGCATCATTGCGCTATCTTCTCGAACGTGCGTCCGCCGCTCGATTTTTCCGGCAGCAGCCGGTAGCCTTCGCTATCCAGCCCCTCTCCGCCTTTCAGCGGCTTCCACGGTAAGCCGCGCTTCGCGAGCATGGCGATGGCGTCTTCCACGGGGATGCGCGCTGTGGTCTTCGTCTGCGGATCCAGCCAGTTGTATTGCGTCAATTGCTCTTCTTCGGCTGCCCGGTACTCCCGCAAATCCAGCTTCGGCGTCGATTGCAGCCGCGGCTCCGGCGGCAAAATTCCCTTCCGCGTCTCAATCACAGAAGGCGGCAGCTTCGTCACTTCCAGCGTCTGCTGACTCTGAAACCAGGCGAATAATCCCCACATAGCGGTCGCCGCAACCAACACCCCGAACCCGAGCGCGATGGCGTACTTCGACACCGTGAAGACATCCGCATCGCCATGTTCATAGGCAACGCGCGGATTATCGTCCGGATCTTCGTGGGGTTTATGTTTAGTGGTGATGTCGTCCATGGTTCAACGCCTTTTCAAAGTCCGGCGCATTCATCGGAAGAATGGGCCGTTCGGAAAGATTTCTAAAAAAATACGCCAGCCAAAGCCCGCCGATCCCGGTAGGCGCCACCACATCCAACCAATGCAGTTGGAAGTGCGACCCGGAAAAATTCGGCTCCACTAGCCAGAACACATCTATGATGCGCACGAAGATTACATAGATGGCGATCATCTGTATCGTCTTCGGATTCTTCTTCAGCGCCTGCGAAAGCAGCATCAGGAAGGGAAAGCCGAAGTGGAAGATCAAAAGAATCGCTCCCACATATTGCCAACCGCCATTCAACCGATCGATATACCAGGTGATCTCTTCCGGAAGATTGCCGGACCAGATCAGGATTAGCTGTGAGAACGAAAGATACGCCCACAGCATGGTGAATGCCAGCAACAACTTGCCCATGTCATGCAAGTGCCGCTTGGTGATGAGTGACGCCAGCGGCTCAAACCGGCTCAGAAACACAATAGTTGCCACCACTAGCGCCATCGCCGAAAGCGTCTGGCACACACAGAGCAGCAGCCCGTAAATCGTCGAAAACCAATGAGGCGTCAGCGACATGATCCAATCGGTAGCCGCAAACGTCATTGTGAAGGCGTAAATCAGAATGCCAGGCGCGCTCAAGGTTTCCAGCCTCTTTGCCCAAATCGGGTCGCCCGTGCGCTCCTGCTCGCGCGACCATCTGTTCAGCAAGGTAATGATGGTGCCCCAGATCGCGAAATAGAGCACAGCGCGAAAACTGAAGAAAGGCACATTCAGGTAGAACTGCTTTGCCTGAATCACCTTGTCGTGCGCCGCCACTTCCGGCTGCGCCCAACTATACAGTGAACGAACACCGAACAGGATCGGCAACACCAGTACCGCACCCAGCATCCAGGTGCGCGTTCCAGCCTCCAACGTGCGCCGCAGCATCATGCCCCACGCGCCGCCGGACATGTACTGAATCATCAGAAGACCGAAACAGCCCAGCGTCATGCCATTCCAAAAAAGGAACCCAATCAGGTAAGCGCGCAGGAATTGCTGCGCCGGCGTGGTAAAAAAGCCAACCAGCAGCGCGACGATACCGAGTATGCCCACAATCAGCGCCACCCGCTGCAACTTTCGCAGACCGACGCCCGCCGCGGGAGCGAGCGTATATTGATTCTCAATCATCATTTCTGGGCGGCCCCCGCCTTAGCCGGGGTCGAGCTCGTGGGCGTCGCGGGAGCACCGGCAGGCAGATTCGGACTGTTCGGCGAATCCTTGCGCTCCGGCTCACGCGCGGGCACCGGCATTTCTTCCGCAGCGCCGCCTTCGCGTTTCGGCTTCGGCGCATCCAGCTTCGCGCGCATCTCTGTCGTAATATCGGCGCCCTGCACATTCTGGCTCAACTGCAGCGCACGAACATAGCTCACAATGGCCCAACGGTCGCGTGGCGGAATCTGGGAAGCGTAGTTATACATGCTGCCGTAGCCATTCGTGATCACGTCATAGAAGTGACCCACGGGCGCATCTCGCAGCCGCTGAATGTGGTACGAAGGCGGCGCTTTGAAGCCGCGCTTCACAATCATGCCCGCGCCATTGCCCAGACGGCCGTGGCATGGCGAACAGAACACATCGAACCTTTGATGGCCGCGCTCAATCACAGCACGCGTAATGGGCATCGGAAAATAATCCAGATCCACCTTGGCATCCGCGGCGGTCTTGCCGGTATAAAATTCGGTCTCTTCCCGCAAATCGCCACGCGCCACCGTGTTCGGAAGAACGGGCCGCGATTGGCGCTTATCGGCGAAAAAACTGCTCTCGCGAAGTGGCTTATATTTCGGCTGATCGTGCATGTCCTGACGGCAGCTGGCCAGCAATACGGCAGCACCCAAGGGCAGCAGGATGTAAGGCAACCTAATTGGCAACTTCAGACACCTCATAAGCGCCCAGACTATCCAAGAACGCCCCTGTTTTCGCGCGATCGAACTGAGGATCGGTGGCTTCGATACACAAAAAAAATCCATCCTGCGAGGCGCGCGCGAACCGCGGCACATTGAACACCGGATGGTACGGCATCGGCAAGCCATTCAGCAGTATCATCCCGATGGCGGACGTCAAACCAGCCGCCAGAATAGTGCATTCGAACGTAATCGGAATAAACATGGGAGCGCTGATCATCGGCCGTCCACCCACATTCAGCGGATACGCTACCGTATTCACCCAGGAAAGAAAACCAAAGCCAAACGTTGCGCCGCAAATGCCCGCCAGCAAAACGTACAGCGAGATGCGATTGTCATGCAAGTCGAGCGGCTCTTCCAGATCCTCCACCGGATATGGCGTGTACGCATCCATGCGCCGATACCCGGCGGCTTTGGCTTTTTCTGCCGCATGGACCAAATCAGCCGCGTTGAGAAATTCAGCCATAACGCCGTAAATCGGCGTAGTTTCGATAATGCCGGAATGGCTCATATGCGTTTTACCGGCTCCTGCGCAGGGACAACGGGTGTCTTGGTTTCTGGTGGCACCAGCAAGCGTAGCTCATGCATCGTGATCATGGGAATGGTTCGCATGAAGATAAATATCAGCGTCATGAAGAGACCGATGGTACCGACATAGATCGCCCAATCCCAGGCGGTCGGCGTATAGTGGCCCCACGACGAAGGCAGAAAATCGCGGTGCAGACTGGTGATGACAATCACGAACCGCTCCAGCCACATACCGATGTTCACAACGATACTCACGCACCAGAGAATCACTAGATTGGTTCTTACCCTTTTGAACCACAGGAACTGCGGCGTAATAATATTGCAGAATATCAGGCACCAGTAATACGGCGCATAAGGACCGAACATGCGGTTGTTCATCATGAAGCCCTCATATGTATTCGCGCTGTAGTGCGCGTAGAAGGCCTCCATCATGTAGCCATAGCCGACAATCAAACCCGTCGTCAACATCACTTTGGCCATGTTGTTGATGTGCCGCATGGTGACCAACCCTTCCAGGCCGTAAATCTTGCGCACCGGAATCATCAGCGTCAACACCATCGCGAAGCCGGAATACACGGCGCCGGCCACAAAGTAAGGCGGGAAAATGGTGGTGTGCCAACCGGGCAAAATCGCCACGGCAAAATCGAAACTAACCACGGTGTGAACGGAGAGAACCAGCGGCGTTGCCAAACCAGCCAGCAAGAGCGACGCTTTTTCATAGCGTTGCCAGTGCCGCGCCGAACCGCGCCAGCCCAACGCAAGAGCACCGTAGAATACCTGCTGCCACCGGTGCTGTGCCTGATCGCGCAAAGAAGCAGCGTCGGGTATCAGACCTACATACCAAAACACCAGCGAAATGGTGGCATACGTCGAAACGGCGAAAACGTCCCAATCGAGAGGGCTGCGGAACTGCGGCCAAAGCCACATGGTGTTCGGGTACGGCAGCAGCCAGTAACCCAACCACGCGCGCCCCATATGCATGATAGGGAACATGCCGGCGCAAGCCACGGCGAACAACGTCATCGCTTCCGCATACCGATTGATCGCATTACGCCAACTCTGATTTAACAGCAGTAGAATGGCGGAAATCAGCGTGCCCGCGTGCCCGATACCAATCCACCAGACGAAGTTGACGATCGCGAAGCCCCACGCAACCGGCATGTTGATGCCCCAGATGCCGGTACCCTTGAGGAACAGGTACGTCATCGACATCAGCAGCACCATCACCAGGCAGAACGAAACGAACGTGCCCATCATCCACCCATAGCTAGTCTTGCGGCGTAGAACAATGCCGGCCAGCGTATCGGTAACGGTGGTGAGGTTTTCCTGTGGCCCAATGATGGGGCCAATTTTGATCTCGTCGGGTAACTCTACAGGTTGCAGGGGAGCGGACATCAGCTAGCTTGCCTCAATCTCAGGGTTCGGGTTTCGCAGCGCGGCCATATGCGTGGTACGCGGCCGCGTATTCAATTCGCCCAGCAGAGCATAGGTCAGGCCTTCTTTCTTTTCCTTGACCACTCTGCTTTCTCTATCGTTCAAATCGCCGAAAGTAATGGCCTGCGTGGGGCACGCCGCCTCGCACGCCGTGGCAATCTCCCCATCCCGCACGCGCCGGTCTTCTTTTTCCGCCGTGATCTTTGCGTAATTGATGCGCTGCACGCAGTACGTGCACTTTTCCATCACGCCGCGGCTGCGCACCGTCACATCCGGATTCTTTTGCATCTTCACGCTTTCCGTGTTCCAATCGCTGAACAGGTAGAAGTTGAAGCGGCGCACCTTATAAGGACAGTTGTTCGAACAATACCGCGTGCCTACGCACCGGTTGTAAATCATGTTGTTCAACCCGTCCTGATCATGGACGGTCGCCGCCACCGGGCAAACAATCTCGCACGGCGCATGCTCGCAATGAACGCAGGCCACCGGCTGGAATAGCGTTTTCGGATTTTCGGCGGGGCCTTCGTAGTACCGGTCGATACGCAGCCAGTGCATGATGCGTTCGCGCCGCACCTGGTCTTTGCCCACCACCGCAATATTGTTTTCCGATTGGCACGCCACCACGCACGCATTACAGCCCACGCAGGCATTCAGATCGATCGACATGCCCCATGCATAACCTTCATACTTCCAAGTCTCCGGAAGTATGGTCAGGCCTTTGTCGGGCATCTCTTCGCCCATCTCACGCGCAAAATCGGCGTTCTTCTTATACTCGCTAATCGTCCCTTCACGAGCGATCGCGCGGCCTTCCATCGTGCCCTGCGTCTGCGTCGTTGCAAGATCGAACTTCTTGTTCAGCTTGCGAATCTCAAGCCCCGAAGCATAGCTCAAGCCCGCGCTGTTTCTCAGTTGATACCCATCGAAGCCCGCGCCATTACCGGCACGTCCGGAGCGCGTCCGGCCAAAGCCCAGATGCACAGCCGCTGCATCGTCCGGCTGCCCAGGCTGCACCCACACCGCGCCCCAAACAGTGCGGCCATTCAACTTCAACTCCACCTGGTCTTCGCTTTCGAGCTTCAGATTCTTCGCTGTGTTCGGGCTCAACAGCACCGCATTGTCCCAGGTCAGGCGCGAAATGGGCCGCGGCAATTCCTGCAGCCATCCGTTATTCGCGAACCGGCCGTCATAAATATAAGGGTCGGCATGGAACGACACGTCCATCCCGCCAGCCGCTCCCGGCGATCGCGCCGGCGGAACACTTCCCGCGGCCACCGTCTTTTCCGGCAGGGCGGAATCCACCACTACGCCGTCATGGATAGACTTGCGCCACCAGTTTTCAAACTCCGCGCCCTTATTCTTCGCCTGCCAATACGCGCGCACCGTGTCATACCCGGATTGCTGCGGATTTTCCGTAAACAGCGCCAGAAAATCGTGCGGCGATTTCCCGTCATACAGCGGCGCAATCAGCGGCTGCATGATGGTTAAGGTGCCATCGAAGGCACGCCCATCGCTCCAATATTCCAGCGCATGTGCTTCCGGAATATGCCACTGGCATAGCGTCGAGGTTTCATCTTCATACAGCCCTAGCCGCACGCGCAGCCTGGCCTTTTGAATCTTGTCCGCAAAGCCCAGATCCGCCGGAGCGTTAAACGCTGGGTTGCCGCCCACGATGAACAAAATATCCACCGCGCCTGAATCCAAATCCGCCGAAAGGGCCTTTAAATCCGCAAGCTGATCCGTCGGATTCGCCTCCAGCGGATCTGTATAAATTACAGTCTTACCGGCATTCCCCAACGCCCCATTGATGGCATGCACCAGCGCGTGAACTTCCGGCGATTGGTCGTCGCCGGCAATCACCAGACTCGTTCCGCGGTTGGCCTGCAGATCTTTCACCATGGGCGCAAACCAATTGCCCGAAGGCTGAGCACCGCCAGCCGCGCCTACGCCAAGCGCACCAGCCAAAGCGCGCACGAACGGCTCAATGGCAGAGGGCTTCATCGGGAACCGGTGGTCCGCCTTCGCGCCCGTCGCGGTCGGCGTCGATTCCACCGCATACATCCGGTTCATGCCATGCTGTTCACCGCGCACACGCCGCTTGTCGATAAACTCGCGCGCATACCGTGAACTCGCCGGCCCCACACACAGAAAATCCGAATCGATCGCCAGCACCACTTCGGCCGCATCAAACCTGTAATAGGTATTCACGAACTGGCCCGTCGCCATGTGAGCGCCCATGCGCGCGCCCTGCGCACCGATCGGCTCCCACTGATGCCATTTCGCGCCCGGATAAGTAGCCAGCACGCCCTTCAACTGGTCACCCAAAGTCGGCGACCCGATGGTCTCCGTCAGAATCCGGATGCCCGCACCCTTCTTCGATTCCTGCTCGCTCAACACCCCCTTGATCATGGTGACGAAGGAGGCATACGTCCGGATCTCACCCAGGAAGGTAATGGTTTGCGAACGGTCCGGATCGTACAAATTCAGAACGCTCGCCTGTGTCATCACATCGGTCGAACCGAGGCTCGCCGGATGCAGCGGATTGCCTTCCACCTTGGTCGGCCGGCCCATATGGCTTTCCATCAAAATGCCCGTGGAAACGCCGCTCATCGTGAATGCGGTGGCGTAAAACAAAGGCTTGCCCGGCACGATAGTCTCGGGCGCATTCACGTAAGGATAAATCCGCTCTTCCGGCTGCTTCGTGCACGCGCTCAACCCGCCCAGCGCCAGCGAAGCACCCATCAGCTTCAGGAAATTGCGCCGACCCTCATCGCCAGAATCCCACTCCGAAGCCTGCTGCGGAAATTCGCGGTGCAGCAACTCTTCAAAACCGTTGTGCTCCGACAGTTCCTCAAGCGCCCTCCAATAATGACGGCCCTTCCCACCCTCTAACTGACTTTGAGCGGTGGCAAGGTCCAACATGTTTTCTGAAATGGGCAGTTGCTGGCTGCCGGTTTCGCGGTTTGGCTCGATGTGTTCCACGTGTTTTAAAATTTTTCCCGTTAACGGTGACAGGTGTTGCAGGTTTCCAGCCTCTGGACTTTGTATTCCTGAATCAACTTGAGCCCCACCTCTTCCTGATTCTCCGGGTATTTATAACCCATTGTGAAAATCTCGCTACGGGGACGAATATATTTCTCCGGATTGCGATGACATTCCAGACACCACCGCATCTCAAGCGAATTTTTCTGGTAAACCAGCGGCATTAAATCCACGCGGCCATGGCATGTTTCACACCCCATGCCCTTCTTCACATGGATGCTGTGATTGAAATACACAAAATCCGGCAAATCATGAACCTTTACCCACGGAATCGATGTGTCATTTCGGTAACTGGCACGCACCATTTCCAGTTCCGGACTCCCCGTCCAGATCTGCGAATGGCAGTTCATGCACGTCTTGGTGGGCGGAATATTAGCGAAGGCCGCATTCTCCACTGACGTGTGGCAATACCGGCAATCGATCCCCATCGAGCTCACATGGTGCGAGTGGCTGAACTGGACCGGCTGCACCCGAGCCACGCCTTGATTGGTGGCATAGGAAGAATCCGCGCCAAGCTGAAACAGCACGCCGCCAACGCCCGCCAGGGTGAACAGCCCGACGATGATTCCTACCTTTGTGTAGCTGTTGGAACTGAAGCTAAAGATCTGTGGCATTGACCGTTCGTAGGGGCACAACTCCGCGTAAGTCCATCAGGCACACCCGCCAAGTTGAAGCCAAGAAAGTATTATTGCTTATTTCTAGCGCGAAACCAAAGTCCTTTTACCTTTCGGATGCAGCGCGTCGCGCCTCGATCTTAAATTCACTTGCCGTGCCGGCGTCAACGGTATCCTAAACGTTTCCATGCGCATTTCACCTACGGGCCCCCTGACAGGCTCCCTCACGCTGCCCGGCGACAAATCCATCTCTCACCGCTACGCCATTTTGGCTTCGCTCGCCAGTGGCGCGTCCCTCATTCACAACTACTCCACCGGCGCCGATTGCCATTCCACATTGAATGCCCTCCGCGCGCTTGGGATCGAAATCACCGAACAGGGCCTCGACGTCACCGTCAATGGTAAAGGCCTCGATGGCTGGCGCGAATCCGCTTCCCCTCTCGATTGCGGCAACTCCGGCTCCGCTATCCGCATGTTGGCCGGCCCCCTGTCCGCGCAGCCCTTCACCAGCACGCTCATTGGCGATGAATCCCTTTCCGGCAGGCCCATGGGCCGCATCATGGAACCACTTCGCGAAATGGGCGCGCACATCGAAGCGCGCGACAATCGCTTCCCGCCCCTTACCATCACCGGCCAAACCCTGCGCCCCATCGATTACACGCTGCCCGTTGCCAGTGCGCAGGTGAAGACGTGCGTGCTCTTCGCCGGCATGTACGCCGAAGGCACAACCATCGTTCGTGAGCCCATTCGTTCGCGCGATCACACCGAAATCGCGCTGCGTGAATTCGGCGCGCAGATTCAAACGCAATCGCGCGTCATCACGCTCGAAGGCCGCCCGCAACTCCAAGCCCGCGAACTCCTCGTCCCCGCCGACCTTTCTTCAGCCGCCTTCTTCCTGGTCGCCGCAACCCTCATTCCCGGCTCCGACCTCTTCCTGCGCGGCGTCGGCCTCAACCCCACCCGCTCCGCGCTACTCGATTTTCTACTTGCCGCTGGGGCCTCGCTCGAAGTGGTGAATCTCGAACAGACCAACGGTGAAATGATTGGCGACCTGCACGTCCGCCACGCGCCGGTCCAAGGCGGCATCATCGAAGGAGAGACCGCCGCGGCGCTTATTGATGAGATCCCCGTGCTTGCCATTCTGGGCGCGGCCAGTGAACACGGCCTTACCGTGCGCGATGCCAAAGAATTGCGCGTGAAAGAGACGGACCGCATCGCGACCGTGCTCGACAATCTGCGCCGCATGGGTATCGAAGCGGAGGAAGCGCCCGACGGTATGCACATCCCCGGCAACCAGAAATTCCGCGCGGCCCATTTCGATTCCTTCGGCGATCACCGCATCGCCATGGCCTTTGCCGTCGCCGCGATGCACGCCGACGGGCCCTCAGAGATGCAAGGCGCAGAAGCCGCCAGCGTCAGCTTCCCCACGTTCTATAGCTTGATGGCGCAGGCCACCGCCGCCCACTAAACGTGTGCCAGCCGCCAGCCGCGACTATCGCGCAATCGACAGGACAGCATGCCTCAGCCTGTTCGATAGCAACGTGCCTGAGTACTTTGGCTTCGAAGAACGCGCCGGTTTCGAAGCCTTCCTTGATGCCCCTCCCGGCCCCCTACCTTGTGCTTCAACAAGAGGGCGCACTCCTCGGTTGCGGTGGTTGGGCGCCTAGCAAAACGGATCCGCAAACGGCCGTGCTTTGCTGGAAAATGATTGCTCGCGAACAGCATCGCGCAGGCTTCGGTCGCGTGCTATTAACAGAACGCCTGAACCGCATCGCCGCCGTTAGCAACTTCTCGCGCGTCCTGCTCAGCACTAGCCAGCACAGCGAAACTTTCTTCGGCAAGTTCGGCTTCACTACCGTACGCCGCCAAGCCAACGGCTATGCGCTCGGGATGGATCTGGTGGACATGGTGCTTACTTCTTCGGTGCCGGAGTCGCGGGCAGCGGAACATCCGAATTGAACGTGTCCACAATGCACTTCCACGCACCATCCCGCTGCTTCTTCCAAATCTCCACCATCTTGCCGGTATCCACCGCGCCCGGCGCTCCCGCGGCGTCTTTCACGGTAAGTCGAAAGGTGCCGTACAGGTACCCAAGCTCCCCGGATTTCGCTACCTCAACGTTCGAAGCCTTCCACGACAGCGCGGCCGTCTGCTTTAACAGTCCTTCCCACGAAGCCCGAATCGCATTCTTGCCGCTAGCCAGCGACTGATTTGGCGGAAGCAACACCGCATCCTCGCTGTACGTTCAGATCGCCCTTCCCCGCCGCAGCCGACCATTGGTCATCCAGCAAGCGAATATCAGCTTCCGCCGCGTGAGTATCCGTCGATGCCGGCCGAGCGCAAGACCAAGGAAGTAGGCCTCCAATCGCCACAAAAAGTTGCACCGCTCGCATTTGCATGCGAAATGGTATTTCTCAAACGCGCAAGCTCAAAATCCAATCGTCCAGCGCCCCGCGGCCTTGAAACGGGCGGATTACCAACCGCGTCAATAGCGAAATGGCAAAGTCCATGCGGGTGCGGCTCCTTTTTCTAGTAACCGGCATGGCCTCCATGGGTACAGCCGCCGGGCCTCTTCGCGATGTCCATGCATCGTTGGCCATGGAGAAGCAACAGTACCTTGTCGGCGAACCACTTGCACTCACGTTCACGGCGCGCAACACCGGGCGGCGTCCTCGCATCGAACTCTCAGAGTCCGATCCATATGGCCAGTGCGGCGCCTACCGGATTCCGGTTACCCCCGACGAACCAAAGCTCGAGCCGAAAACCGGGCCGCCGTGTGCACCGTTGTTCCAGATTCAAGACATTCAATGTTTAAGAGGACCGCTTACGGTTATGAAAGACGTGGAAGCAACGCAGCGAATACTCCTGAATCGCCTTCATGACTTTGCCCGGCCCGGCACTTACACGGTTAAAGTTATCCGGTATCTGAGTTACTCCAGAACTTCCGCAAGGAAGCCCAGCCCCGCAAGCGAGATTACCGCAAGTTTCACTTTCACCCTCGCGTTGCCAAGTTCGCCAGACGACATCAAGCAATCCTTCACTGCCTATCGAACAGAACTGTCTTCCGCCACCTACATGCGCAGGCGGGAGGCGGCGATTATCATTGCAAGCCTACCTTCCCCTTTTCTTGAGCCAGATCTTCTGCGGATGCTTTCAACACCCGGCCTGACATCGGAAGCAATCCGCGGACTGGGCAAGCTCAATACCGCGCACGCTCGACAGGCACTTTATAATTTGCTGGAGCAAAACAGCTCTTCCACGGAGTCGCTACTCGCTCTTGAGGCTCTTCAGAATATGGGTGACGCCAGCTACGCGCCGCGCCTTGTCAGCCTCATGAGCCAAAACCAAAAACTAGAGGAAAAAGGAAGGCTTCTGGTGGCCGCCGCCCACCTGGACGCCGACGGGACCAAGTCCTTCGTTCAGTCATTTCTGGATTCGCCCGACCCGGAAATGCGTCAAAGCGGTGCCAAGGCGCTTGCGGCTACCGAGCAGTCGACAGCAATTCCTACTCTGGTATTCCTGCTCAGCGATACGTCACTCAGAGTGCGCTCGTCCGCGGCCCAAGGCTTGGTCTCCCTCACCCGGCTGACGCCTTTTAACGACGGTCTGTTCTGGCATGGAGAAGATCCTGGCACGGCGGCCCCGTATTGGGCGGCGTGGATGCGGGACAATCCGCAACTGCCCGTCCACCCCATTCGCGAATGCCGCCCATGATCTGCCTGCGCATTCATCCGCCGCCTCACACCCGCAGGCTCAAAATCCAATCGTCCAGAGCAATCGTCTTCTGAATATTGCGCCGCAGCAGCATCGCCAGCTCATCCGTCTTCTTCACCGCCCGCGCGATCCAAGCGCCGTCCACGCGCGCCGCCACCGCTTCCAACTCGCGCCGCAAATCGAAATTGCGAATCGCGCTCCCGCCTTCGCGCAGAATCATCACATCGCGCAACAGGTCGTACAGCAGCTTCAAATAGAACTCCAGTTTTTCGTTCTTGCTGCGCCCCAACGCCTCCGAAAAAGGCACCCACGTCCCAAACGGAGCCAGCCCAGCCGCGGCTTTCAACATGGCATGCATCGCCGCGCGACGCTTCTCATGCACCCCTAGATCGAGCGACCACGCCACCCCCGGGCTCCCTCCAGAAAGCGCGATCCGCTTCTCCGCCTGATCCATCCCGCGTGCCGCCGCAAAGTGCTGCATCTCTTCCGGCTGCAGCGGCGATAGCGACAGAATCACCGATCGCGACCGTATCGTAGCCAGCAAGTCGTAAGGATTCTCCGCCGTCATGATCAGTAGCAAATGCTCGGGCGGCTCTTCCAAAATCTTCAACAGCGAATTCGTGGCATTGTCTCCAGCGCGGTCCACATGATCGATCAAAAAAATGCGCCGCGTCCCGCTCAGCGGTTTAAAAGGCGCTCGCTCTTTCAACAGACGCATCTGCGGCAGCGACAACTGGCGCAGCGGACCATCCGGCGCAAACGTCACAAAATCAGAGTGCGACGCGAACAGCAGCGGATCTTCGTTGCGCTTCTCCGCCGTCCACTTCTCGCGCCCCTGCACCAGGTCCACATTCCCCGGCAAGCTCAAATCGTCCCGCTCCATGCGCTCGCCGTGGCCCATCAACAAGGCCGCGAACCGCCTCGCTAGCGTCGCCTTCCCCACGCCTTCCTGACCGGCAAACAGCAGCGTTTGCGGAATGCGCCCGCTCCCCGCCATGCGCTCCAGCGCGCGCACCGCCTGCGCATTTCCCCAGAAGTTAGCGAACAAAAGGCTCCACCTGTTCCCACACCAGCTTCGCCACCGTTCCAATGCGTTCGGCGCCATTCACCACGCGGATACGTTGCGGCTCCCGCAGCGCCAGCGCATGATACCCCGCCCGCACACGCGCGTGAAATGCAGCCGATTCTTCATCGATCCGCGTTTCACCCGGACCAACCTTGGCGTTGCGTTCCATCAGCCGCTCGCGCCCCTTCGCCACATCCAGATCGATGAGAATCGTCAGGTCCGGCCGCAAACCGTTGCACGCCAGCTTGTCCAGCATCAGAATCGGTTCCGTGTCCAGACCCCGGCCCGCGCCCTGATACGCCAGCGTCGAATCCGTGAACCGGTCGCACAGTACATTCGCGCCCCGCCCCAGGCCCGGACGAATCACCTGTTCCACATTCTGCGCGCGGCTGGCGAAATACAGCAGCATTTCAGCACGCGGCGTCATCTCCCCATTCCCCGGGTTCAACAAAACTTGGCGAACCTGCTTTCCAATCTCAGTGCCACCCGGTTCTACCGTCTCCACCACTTCCAGGCCGCATTCCCGCATGTGGGCTCCCAGCAAGCGAAGCTGCGTTGTTTTACCGCAGCCATCGATCCCCTCGAATGTGATGAACCTCCCCGGCTTTTTCATGCGCGATTCCGTATTGTCCCAAACCTCCGAATTTACGGTGGCGCGCATGGAACCAGTTCACCGCGCGTGCCAGATCCGCACCCATATAATCCGGCCATAGCCTGGGCTCAAACAAAATCTCGGCATACGCGCACTCCCATAATAAAAAGTCGCTCAGACGCTGTTCACCGCCGGTGCGAACCAGCAAATCCACATCCGGCCCCACCTCGCCGGTCTGGATGGAATGCCGTCCGGAATAATCCACCGCCAATCGCAAGTGCAGACAGGTACCCTCTTGCGTTATCTCTTCCGATTCGCGAATGCGACCCAGCAGCGCCTTGCTCAGCCGATCGCGCCGCCCGATTACGGTCATGCGCACCCCTTCGCGAATGCACCGCCCGGTCTCCACGGCAAGCGTTCTTCGAAACAGGTCCATCAGTGCCGCCACTTCCGCCGCCGGCCTGCTCCAGTTGTCTGAAGAAAACGCATACAGCGTCAACGTGGTGATCCCCAATTGCGGCGCTTCTTCCACCACACGCCGCACCGCGTCCGCACCCCGGCTGTGGCCCACGGCCCGCGGCAGCTTGCGACGCTCCGCCCACCGCCCGTTGCCGTCCATGATCAACGCTGTATGCATTCCGCGCTCAGCCTTTGCGCGTCTGGCGAATCAACGCTTCCATTTCGTCCAGGTACTGTTCCAGCGCCTTACGGCCAGTCGCGGTCAGCCGATATTCGGTTCGCGGCACGCGTTGCGCAAAGCTCTTCGTGCAGCTCACATAGCGGGCTTCTTCCAGCTTGCGTGCGTGTACGCTCAGGTTGCCGTCCGTGGTCTCCATCAGCTTCTTCAGCTCGATGAAAGTCAAACTCTCATTCACCGCCAGCGCGCTCAACACGCCCAGCCGAAGGCGCTCATGAATCAGCCGGTCCAGCTTGGGCGCCACCAATTCGTCTTTCCGAACCGCGTTGCTTTTAGCCACCGAACCTCCGCGCAATCACCACTCCAAAACCGATCTGCACCACACCGAATCCAAGCGCCAGCAGCACGTTCGCCCACGCCGTGGGTGCGAATACCGCGCCCGTACCGATCGCCAAAAAACAAAGCCCCATCACCGGTACCACGCGCACGGAGAAAACGCCGCCCGACAATACCCCCATCCCATAAACCAGAAGCCATGCGGCGGGAAGATCGCGGTAAAGCCCCGCGCGAGCCAGGATGCAGGTAAGCAGCGCGCCCACCAGCACCGAAGGCAGCAGTGCCAGAACAAACTTCCGCGCCGGACGCGCAAACGCAGGCTCACGAATGCGAGCGGCCTTGCGATAAGCCGCCACCACTCCAATCGCAAGCGCGAGCATCGCCTCAGCCAGCCATCCCGCTAGCCAGACATGAACATCGCGTTGCGCGCTCGCCCAGCAAGCCGCGCACAGAGCGGTGACGCCCATCGCCACCCCGCCCCACCCCGGCACCGCCGTGAAGGCAACGGAGTTCTCCATCGTCCGCCGTATGAAACGAAGGTTATCGAGCGCATCCAGCGGCGGAGCGGCGCTTTCGCGTATCGGCCTGACAGAACCCATGCTCACAAGGTAGCCGAATACAAATTACTTTGCAATAACAAGTTGCCTGATAATTCTACCTATGGACATTTGGCAGACCGCCCCTTTTCTCGAAAGCATGTTTCATTTGAAAACGCCCCTGCTCGAGAAAGTTCTGCGGCCAGTCCTGGTCTATCTCGCCATCATCGTGCTGCTGCGAATCTTCGGCAAACGCGAGCTCGCGCAGCTCAATCCCTTCGATCTGGTGGTGCTGCTCTCCGTCTCGAACACTGTCCAGAACGCCATCATTGGCGACGATAATTCCATCACCGGCGGCGTTGTGGGAGCGTTGTCGCTGTTCGGCATCAACTATGTGACCGTGCGTTTCCTCTTTACACATAAGAAGTTTCAGGAGGCGCTCGGCGGGTCGCCCACACGCCTGATCACAAGTGGCAAGTTGGACCGCGAAAATCTTGCCAAGGAACTCCTTACCGAACCCGAACTGCTCACCGCCATCCACCGGCAGGGCTTCGACGAATTCGAAGAAGTGGAAAATTGCACTCTCGAACCCGGCGGCGGCTTTTTCGTCAAAGGCAAGAAGCCCGATTCGGGCGACCGCGACCAGGCCGAACTCCTCGCCAAGCTCGACCGGTTGCAAACTTCCGTAACCGAATTGCGGGAAGAGTTGAAAAAACGTGTAGACTAGAAAAGATTCGGGCTGTAGCGCAGCCTGGCTAGCGCGCTTGCTTGGGGTGCAAGAGGTCGGGAGTTCAAATCTCCCCAGCCCGACCACAATTCCTCATAGACTTACAACTTGTTGGACTCCGGCGAACCCCATTCTGGAGTCCAACTGGAGTCCAAA
>Ga0123338_10002248_pt1 | contig 18126 bp, 15 predicted proteins | sample grotaG_FD_89793 | JGI IMG/M metagenome (GOLD analysis project Ga0123338, IMG submission 89793) | Glacier valley bacterial and archeal communities from Borup Fiord, Nunavut, Canada, to study Microbial Dark Matter (Phase II) -... | ecosystem: Environmental > Aquatic > Freshwater > Ice > Glacier ...
AACAGGCGCCGTAGAATCCGGCAACGGAGCTGTGACCGAGTGGCCGAAGGTGCTCCCCTGCTAAGGGAGTATGTGGGCAAAACCTGCATCGAGGGTTCGAATCCCTCCGGCTCCGCCAAGCTAGCCTCTGAACCAAGCCCCGCAAGGGGCTTTTTTCATGGCGACGGTTTGGGGCGCAATGCTTAGCGGCTTCGACGGGCCCCGTCGCCGCGGGGGCTGCACAGCGAGTCTCAGCAGTCTTTCAACGGACTCTGGGTACCGTCGCCCGGCGTCCCGGAAAGTACCGTTTCGGCAGCCTGGCGCGCAGTCAGGCGCTGCCGTTCGGTGATCGCGGCGGCCTCGCGTGCCTGCGCTTCCATCGTTGCCGGCGTCGGCATACCGCTGCAGGCCAGCAGGTACACGACGCGGCGCGACGTGCCCATGGTGGCACCCGTCTGCGACGCGATGCGGGGCACGAGCGCGTTGAGTTCATCGGGGTGCATGCCGACCCTCGGCGCCACCGATGTGAGGTGCTTCGAATCGATGCGGCCGGTGAAGAAGACGGTGACGAACACCATTGCCACACCCAGGCCGACGAAAGTGAAGACGTGTTTCATAGGGCGCCTCGCGTAGGGAACATCATAGTCAAGCAATGGCCGCGCCACGGGGAAACTGTATATATTTACAGTATGCATCGCAAGCCCGCTAGCCAGCGCCCCATCCTTCGAGACGAGGCCCCGCGGCCGGAGATTTCCGCTCGAGTGCCGGTCAAAGGACGCGGAACGGTCTGGGCCATCGAGCATCGCTACGCCAGCCAGAGCGGCGAAAGCTACGACGACGGCTGGGGAACGCTCGATCAGGAAGCGACCGAGGAACGGTTGCCCCCTGAAACAACGGTGATTGAGGAGCGGGTCAAGTCGATCCTGTCGAGCAACGACTCGCCCGATCTGTCGTTCGACCTGTCGATCAATCCCTACCGCGGTTGCGAGCACGGTTGCGTCTATTGCTTCGCCCGGCCAACCCACAGCTATCTGAACCTGTCGCCCGGGCTCGACTTCGAGACCCGGATCATCGCCAAGGTCAACGCCGCCGAACGCCTGCGCGAAGCGTTCGCCAGCCGCGCCTACGAGCCTACCGCCATCAACATCGGTTCGGCGACCGACGCCTACCAGCCGATCGAACGCAAGCTCGGCATCACCCGGTCGGTGATCGAAGTACTTGCGGAATGTGCGCACCCGTTCTCGCTGGTCACCAAGTCGTCCGGCGTCGAGCGCGACCTCGACCTCATCGCGCCGATGGCGGCGCGCGGGCTGGTCGCGGTCTACGTTTCCGTGACCTCGCTCGATCCCGCATTGGCGCGCATTCTCGAACCACGAGCTGCTGCACCGCACCGGCGGCTGCGAACGGTCGAGGCGCTGGCGCGCGCGGGTGTGCCGGTCGGCGTCGGCATCTCGCCGATCATCCCGTTCATCAACGAGCCGGAGATCGAGCGCATCCTCGAAGCGGCTGTGTCAGCGGGCGCATCGTCGGCGTTCGGCATCGTGCTGCGCCTGCCGTGGGAGGTGAACCCTATCTTCCAGCGTTGGCTCGACCAGCACTTTCCCGATCGCGCGGCACGGGTCATGGCGCGAGTCCGCGAGATGCATGGCGGCCGCGACTACGACGCGCGATTCGGCAGCCGCATGAAGGGCGAGGGCGTGTGGGCGCAACTCATCGCGCAGCGGCTGGCGCAGGCGAAATCTCGCCACGGCCTCGATCGCGAGCGCGCCGTGCTCGACGTCACGCAGTTCAGAAAACCATTGCCGCCAAGCCGCGTCGGGCAGGGCGACCTGTTCGCTTGAGAGAGAGCCGACTCAATCCGCGAGGTCGGGCTCGAAGAACAGCCACTGCACCTCCGGGAAAGCAGCACGAAAGCTCTTCTCGACGCGGTTGATCGCGGCGACGAGCGCCGCGGCCGACGGCATCGGCTGCATCCGCGCCTTCACCGCGACCATGACATCGCGCCCCATCTGCTGCGTCAGCAGGTTGAAGATGGTTTGGACCTCGGCCTGCGCCTCGAGGTGCTCTCGCATCCTTTCCAGCACGCTGGCGTCGACGCCCTGGCCGATGAGCAGCGACTTCACTTCGATGCCTACCAGGAGAGCGACCGCCACCAGCAGCACCCCGATGCAGATCGATCCGGCCGCATCCCAGGCCGGATTTCCGGTGAGCATCGCCAGGCCGATGAACGCGATGGCGCACAGCAGGCCGCCGAGGGCCGCGACGTCTTCGGCGAACACGACCAGCAGCTCGCTCTGGCGCGACTCGCGAAACCACGTCCAGAGGCTCTGCGTGCCGCGCTCCTTGTCGACTTCGCGCAGGCACCCCCAGAGGGACACGCTTTCGGCAGCGACGCCGAAGGCGAGGATGCCGATCGCGACCCACGGGTTGGCCACGGGCGAAGGTTCCTGCAGCTTGTGGATGCCCTCGTAGATCGAGAACAGGCCGCCCATGCTGAAGAGCATCAGCGCGACGATGAAGCTCCAGAAGTAGATCGCCTTCCCGTAGCCGAGCGGGTGGTCGGGACTGGGAGCCCGCCGGCCTTCCTTCAGGCCCCAGATCAAAAGTGCCTGATTGGCGCAGTCGGCGTAGGAATGGATCGCCTCGGCGAGCATCGACGACGAGCCGGTGGACACCGCTCCGCCGGTTTTGGCGAGCGCAATGACGAAGTTCGCGCCGAGCGCGAACAGGATCGACTTGAGCGAATCGGCGCCTGCGGACATCGGGCATTCCTTCAGCTCAAAAGAGGGTGCGCGCCGTCAGGAAGCGCCCACGCTGCGACGTTCCAGCATTCTCTTGAAAACGCTGCCGGGGCGCTGCATCAGCGCCGCGGGCTCCCCTTCCTCGGTCATCCGGCCATCTTCGATGCAGACGACGTGATCGGCCGAGAGCACCGTCTCCAGCCTGTGCGTGATTATGATCAGCGTCTTGCCGGCATAGCCCTGCTGCACATTTCTTCGGATGTCCGCCTCGAGTCCGCCGTCGAGTGCGCTGGTCGCCTCGTCGAGGATCAGGATGCGCGGCTCTGCGAAAAGGGCGCGGGCGAGACCGAGTCGCTGGCGCTGGCCGCCGGAAAGGTTCAGGCCGCGCTCGCCGATCCAGGTGTCGTAGCCCTCGCTCGTCTGCTCGATGAAGGCACGGATGCCGGCCGCCTCGGCCGCCCGAAGGAGGCCGTCGGATGCCATCTCGTGCCGGCCGATCGTGATGTTCTCTCTGATCGTGCCGTCGATAAGGTCGACATCCTGGCCGGCCACGGCGAGACCTCCGAGCCACTCCTCGCGGCGGAGATCGAAGAGCGGGAGTCCGTCGACGACGACGCTGCCCTCGCTCGCCCGGTAAAGGCGCAGCAGCAGGTTGACGATCGTCGTCTTGCCCGAACCGCTGGGCCCGACGATGGCTACCGTCCGCCCGGCGGGAATCGCGAAGCTCACATCGCGCAGGCTCGGCCGCTCGGCGCCGGCATAAGTGAACGAGACGTTCTCGAAGCGGATCTCATGCGTCAACGAAGCGAATGGCTGCTCGCCTTCGGGCAGGTAGGTCTTGTCGCCGGTCTCGATCACGCCCCGGACCTGCCGCAAGGAGGGGTCCATCGTGGAAAGCGCCAGCCAGTTGCCCTGCAGCTCCGAGATCTGCGGATTGAGTCGATACAGCAGCGCGATCGTTGCCAATGCAATCGACGCATTGATTCCGAGCGGCACCGCAGCGCCGGCGATCGCTCCAAGCACGGCCAGATGGCCGATGTCACTGATCGGGCCGACGAACGTATGCATGCGGCCCATCCGGACGAAGCTGCGTCGAACCGCGATCGACGCGGCCAGGAATCGCGTCCGGTCGTAGGCTTCCTGCGCGAAGGCACGAATCGTTCGCATGCCCTGCAGGGTGGTGAGCATGCGGTGGCCGAGCTCGTTGTTCAGCCCGATGCCTCGCTCGTACATCTTCCGCAACGGTGCTGCGAACCGCTGGGTCAAGAAAAACACAAAGGTGGAGCCCACCGCCGCAATGAGCGTCAGCGGCCACGACAGCGCCAGCAGGAATGTCGCGAACACGACGATGCCGCAGACGTTGATCGCGATCCTCGTGGCCAGGTAGTAGGCGTCGGGAATGCTCCAGCTCTCCTTCGCGAGCACGTTGAGCATGTCGGTGTATTCGTGGCGCTGGATGTAGTCGTACGACACCGCCAGATACTGTTCGTGAATGCGCAGCCGCACGTCTTCCGCCACGTGGTTCTTGACGAAGGTGGTGACGAGGCTGTAAGCCATGTTGAGCCCCGTCTTTGTCAGCACCACGGCAAAGATCAGCACGCCGAGCGCCGTGCTGCTCTCGCCGGCGATCCAGCGAGCCCATTGAAAGATGTTCGAGACGATTCCCCCTGACTGGACCGCCTCGGAACCCTTGCCGACCACGGTGTAGAGAAACAGCACCACCAGGCTGACGCTGATGCCGTCGGCCAGGGCCACGGCCAGCCCGAGCACCACGAGGCAGGGCGGTGCCCACCAGTAGGCCGAGGCGATGTGCGAGAGCGCGCGCATCTCGCGCCATGCCGAGGCGTTGGCATCGCGCACCTTGCGCGATTCTTCGAGGATGGTTGCCTTGCTGATGCGTGCTCCGCAGCGTCGCGCTCCGGCGGTTTCGCCGGCCAGATGCAGCGGGCTCTAGGCCAGCCCGAGCTCGGCGCGAAACCAGTCGATCGTACGACGGACGCCGTCCTCGTAAGAGACCTTGCATTCCCAGCCAGGCAGGACCTGATTCATGATCGTGAGGTCCGGTCGCCGGTTGGTCGGGTCCTGGGGTGTCGGAGGCAGGTGGACGATCGGCACCTGCGGGAACAGCCGCTGGATGAAGCGGGCGACCTCGATGACCGGAATCTCGCGGTCGTTGCCGACGTTGAGCGGCCCTGGAAAATCGGTGCCGTCGAGCCAGAAGAAGCGCTCGAGCGCATCGACGATGTCGTCGACGTAGCCCCAACTGCGGCTCTGCAGCCCGTCGCCGAAGATCGTGATCGGCATGCCACGGAGCACCTGGGTGATGAAGTTGGAGACGGCGCGACCGTCGTCGGGGCGGGTCCGCGGGCCGAAGACGTTGAACAAGCGCACGACCTTGACACGCACGCCGGCCGTCCGGCGGGCCTCGAAGAGCAGCGACTCGACGCAGCGCTTGCTTTCGTCGTAGGAAGACCTCGGTCCGGTGCAGTCGACCGATCCGCGGTAGCTCTCCGGCTGCGGCGAGACGAGCGGATCGCCATAGACCTCCGAAGTCGACGTATAGGCGAACTGGCCGCCTTCCTTCAGCAGCGTCAGCAGGTTCAGGGAGCCTGCCACGTTGGCCGATATCGTTCGCCGCGGCTCAGCCATGTACCAGGGCGGCGACGCCGGCGAGGCGAGGTTGTAGATCTCGTCGAACCGGATGTCGGAACGGAACTGCTCGGCGTCGGCCTGGACGAACCGAAGGCGCGGGTCTGTGACGTGGCGCAGATTTTCCGCCCGCCCGGTCCAGAGGTTGTCGACGACGGTGAGCGTCTCGAAGTCGGTCCGACGCAGAAGGCGATCGGCAAGGTGTGATCCGATGAAGCCGGAGCCGCCAGCCAGGAGCAGGTGAGTCATGTGCAATGAGCCGGCGAGGGCACGGTCGGAGAGGATGAGGAGAGATCAAGCACGTGGCGCGCCAAGGGGACCCCCCGGAATACGGGACTTTTGGCCATGGACTCGTGAAAGCCGACCCAGGCGGATGCCCCTGTCGCGTCGGTCGACGAGGCAGAAAGCCGCCATTCCCGTCGCCCAGCCGGCCGCAAACGCCAAGGCCAGGACTGGCTCGAATGCCGCACGCCACCGGGCGAAGTCGGCCAGAGCCTTGCGAGAGCCGTCGGCGGCGAGCCGTCCGGCGCGGCCGAAGGCGTGGCGCCACCAGCCCTTCGGATCCGAATTCCATTCAAGGACGGCGACGTCGTGACTGCTCCGGCCCAGGCCGAATACCAGTCGCCGGAGGTAACGTCGCTCCGTCCGCCGCAACGGGATCGAATGCTGAAGGACGCAGTGCGGCGCATACCAGACCTCGAACTGCAGGGCGATGCGCAAGCCGAGTTCGACGTCGCCTCCCGAAACGAGCCGACGACCGATGCGGTCCTCGAGGCACTGGCCGTCGAGCCAGCCGGTCGCAACGAGCGCCGTGCGGCGCACGACCATGCCTGCACCGACGAGCCAGTCACGTGCCAAGGCGACATCGCCCAGGCGCGTCTCCGCGAAAGCGTAGCCGTAGCCTGCGACATAAGCCGGTGGCGGCTCGTGTTCCCACTTCAGGATCACCTGGCCGCCGAAGGCACCCGCGTCGGGGTGCTCGGCGATGAACAGACCCGCCTGCCGGATCCAGTCGGGCTCGAGCATGCAGTCGTCGTCGACGAATGCGATCCAGGCTCCGGCGCTTTGACGTACGCCGGCGACGCGCGCCGGATTGACGCCCTGTTCCCGCTCGGTGACGAGGCAACAGGGAACCGGCATCGAAGCTGCGCATTCGTGGACCACGTCGCGAGTGCGGTCGGTGCAGTTGTTGTCGACGACGAGGATGTCCCACGACACCCCGTCGGCGTCGCGCTGGCCCGCGAGGTGCCGCAAAGCGCGCTCCAGCGTCGCCGCGTTGTTGTAAGTGCAGATGACGACGCTGATCGACGGCTCCTCCTTCATCCGGCCCTCCTCGCGAGGACATCGCCGAGGCGGCGACCGACGGCCTCGACGGCGAAGTGCTCCTCCACCCGGGCGCGGCCGGCCGCGCCGATTGCGGCCGCGAGCTGCCGGTCCCGCTGCAGTCGGCGCAGGCCCGCCGCGAGCCCGTCGGCGTCGTCGCACGGCACCAGGATGCCGCCGTGCGCCTCGCCGAGCGCGAAGATGTCGGGCAGGCCCTGGGCCCGGCTGCAGACGACGGGAAGGCCGCACGCCATTGCCTCGAGCGGCGCCACCGGCATGCCCTCGACACGCGAAGCGCTCACGTACGCATCGGCGGCCGAGAGCCAGAGCCGGATCTCGTCGCGATCGGTCGTGTAGCGCGAGCGCCAGTCGACGGTCGCGTTGCCTTGCGACGCCAGCAGCTGGCCGAAGCGGTCGTTGTCCTGGCCAGAGCCGATGACGACGAGGCGGCACGTCCCGGGGCTGCCGCCGAACCGGCCCCAGGCGTCGATCAGGACATCCAGGCCCTTGCGATGGATGTCGATGCGCCCGTGTGTCACGGCGACGAACAGGTCTGGCGCGATGCCGAGCCTTTGGCGTGCCTCGGCGCGCGGCATGGCGCGCCACCCTTCGACGGCGATCGGGTTCGGAATGTCGTCCACGGGCGGCACGCGCCGATAGGACGCGCGGAGGCGTTCGCGCTCGTGGCTCGATGCGATGAAAAGCCCGCGCGCCAGGCGCAGAGTCCAGGGGCGCACCCGGCCTTCGAGGCGGGACAAGGTCTGATCCCCTCCCTGGAACGTGGCGAACACCGGAATGCCCAACCACCGCGCCAGGAGCGCGAGCGCGTCGTAGCGCGCGTACTCGTACTCCTGGACGAGGACCGCCTCACAGCGCTCGGCGCGCAATGCCGCGGCGAAGGCGCGCCATGGCGTCCGCCACCACTGTGCGGCGCTTCGTCGCGACGAGTACGGCAACGCACTCGGGCGGCCTGGCACGATCCAGATCGGTGCCGCCGACGCGCGATGGATCCTGCGCTCGCTGCGCTCGAGCGTTCGCGACGCGCAGACGACGACAGGCCGAAAGCCCGCGACCCTCAGTGCCGCGACGTAGCCGAAGAGCCAGCCGCCGCTCATCGTCTCGACGAAGTCGGACAGATCGAGATCAAGGGGAGCGAGGAAGTCCTCGATCACGTCTCCCCACGGAAAGATGGCGATAGAAGGCGGGTCGCTCAATGCCGATGCCATGCGAACGCCGTTTCCGTGCCACGTGACTGCGCGCGGTGCGACGCGTAGCCGAGGAGTGTCAATGGTGCCGCGAGGGCGTAGAGCACCTTTCGGCGACGACGCCCGAGCGATGAGAACGCGACGTCGTGATAAAAGCCCGTGACGCGGTTGATGAAGCTCGCCGATCTCTCCGGGCCGCCACCGAACAGCGCCGCCAGCGCCGAGCGCTCGTAGCCACGGCGAACGTGTCCCCACTCCGCCATGAGCTCAGCCTCCGGCGGGCACCAGCGGCGCATGAACTCATAGGTCGGATAGCGCCAGTCGGCATCGGGCGTCGAGACCAGGATCCAGCCGCCCGGCCGCACTACGCGCCAGGCCTCGCGCGCGGCGGCGTCGTCGGCTTCGATGTGCTCGAGAACGTCGAAGAGCGTCACCGCATCGAAGGTCTCGTCGGCGAACGGCAGCGCGCAGGCGTCGCCGCAGACATAGGTGCTGCGCTCGGCACCCGGCCCATGGCCGAGTTCGGCGAAGTTGCGGTCGAGCGTCGTGATGCGGGCCTGCGGATAGAGCAGGGCAGCCAGACCGCTGCGACCGCCGCCGACCTCCAGGACATCTCCCGGGTCTCGCTTCGACCCGAGCGATGCGGGCGCGATGCGATGGATGGCGCGCATCTTCTCCCGGTAGAAAAGGCCGTCGGTCAGCGGCCGCGGAAACGGATTGGCACGGAGGAAGTCCGCGAGCCGGGCCTTGTCCATGCTCATCCCTGCGGAAGATGCGGCGTGCGCCCGCGCCAGCCGGGTCGTAGCGCGTAGGAGAGTCCGGCAAGCCATCCGACCACTTCCTCCACCAAGAGAATGGCGCGGCGCCGCTGCCCGTGCAGAACGGCGCCACTGGCAATGCCAAGGAAGCCGCGCGGCAGTTGCAGCAGTGCACGGCGCAAGTTGCCCCGGTGACCGTGCTGCGCGTACTGGATCAGCAACGCGGCGGTATGGCCCTTCATGTAGGCGCGCATCTGACGACGCAGCCCTCCGAAGTCGTGCCGGTGATGGTGATGGACGACCGCTCGCGGTTCGTAGAGGCAGGCCCCACCGGCGGCGAGGATGCGGTACCAAAGCTCCGAGTCTTCGGAACAGCCGGCGGCGCCCGCCCCAAGCCGCTCGTCGAACAGGCCGACGCGCTCGAAAATGGAGCGGCGAAAGGCCATGTTCGCGCCAGCGCCGATCCGCCATACCTGCGCACCCTGCGAAAGCGCCTCCTGGAAGAATCGTGCATCGAAGCGCGAGGGGACGAATCGACTGCCGAAGCCGCCGAACTCGAACTGGAACATGCGTCGCGCCCTGGTGTCGAGCGACGCCGGCAGTACGAGCCCGGTCACGGCGTCGGCGCCAGCGTCGCCATCGAAAGCGAGTGCCAGTTCGGCTGTCCAGTCGGCGTCGACCTCCACGTCGTCGTCGGTGAAGGCGACGATCGAGCCCGTGGCGCAGCGCACGCCGGCATTTCGGGCAGCGCTCAGGCCGGGACGGGGTTCGTGGACGTAGCGGACCGCGTGCTTGCCGGCCACATCCCGGGCGTTGCCGGCTTTCGAGTTGTCGACGACAACGATCTCGCCCGGCGAAGCTCGCTGCGCGGCGAGCGCCTTGAGGCACATGTCGAGTGCCTCGGGTCGGTCGCGCGTGCACACCACGACGCTGAGGGCCTTCGCGTCAAGTTCCGACGGCCGGGCCAGGGCCTCGATGGCTGCGAATCGGTTGTACTTGCGCACCGCCTCGAGCAGGAGGCGTCGATGGAGATGACCATCTCCCCAGACCGCCGATGCCTCGGCGAGGGATGGGTCCCGGGCTGCCAGCTGCTCGGACACGTATCGTGCCGCCAAGGCAGTCAGCTCGTCCGCCCGCAGCGGCATTTCGTCGGGAAGATGCGTGCTCGTTCCGACCGGCAACGCGCCCCACCACCACACGACGTGGTTCGGCACCTCGGGAACAGCCGACAAGGTCATCGGCCTTCGAAGGTCGGCATGCCGAATGGCCCAGCCCCCGGCTTCAGGCGACATGGCGAGCAGCGCGGTCCACGGCTTTGCGAATCCGGTCACTGCGTCGCTGCGACCTTCCATATTCGCCGGCCAGGCCCTGAACGGCGCCACGCAGTTCGGCAAAGCTGAACAGGGCGTATTGCAGACTTCCCTGCCTCAGGTAGCGCAGCATGCGCAGCACCTGGAACCTGAACCACCAGCGCGCGGTCGCCACGTGCATCGGCCGCATGGCCACATCGGTCTGCCAGGCCTTGACCAGAAACGCCATGAAGCCGAGCCCCCACGTCCAGTACTGTCGCCGCAGTTGGGGCATGGTTTCGCGATGTTCGTGGAAGACCGCGTACTGCGGCTCGTAGACGATGCCGCGGCCAGACCGGAGCACTCGATAGAAGATGTCGAGGTCGCCGCCTCCCGGCAGGGGCGCGCCCGTGTCGAGCGCTTCGTCGAAGCCGCCGAGCTCGATCAGAAGCTTGCGATCGAACGCCATGTTGCAGCCCGCGCCCACGTTCCCCGCCGCTGCCGGAAAGATCGGATTGTCGAATTTGACTTCGCGGTGGTGAATGCGCTCGAAGCCGCGACCGAAGCCGCCGAGTTGCTCGAACGAGATCTGAGCTTTCGTGTCGAGCCGAAAAGGCAGCACCAACCCGGAGAACCCGCCCGACCCAGGGCAGTCGGACCACGCCGCGTATAGGCCACGGAACCAGCCCCGGTCGATCACGACGTCGTCGTCCAGATACGCGAGCAAATCGCCGCCGGCGGCATGCACCGCGGCGTTGCGGGCGAAATCGAGGCCCGTGCGCGCCTCGCGGACCCAGCGAAACCCCGGGAACTCCGCGACCACGTCCCGGGTTTGGTCGTCGACCGAGGCGTTGTCGACGACGATGACTTCCACGGTTGCGAATGGTGAGCCCTCCGACAGCGCCGCCTTCAGCGACGACAGCAGGCGGCGCAAGCGCTGGGCGCGGTCTTTCGTGCAGATGGCGACACTGAGGGTGACCGGGCGGTGATCCCGGGCGAGGGGCCTGCCGGCAGCGATGAACGCTTCCGAGCGAACGCGCAGCAAAGCACTCGTGAATCTGCGCTCGATGATCAGCGTCAGCGCCTCCGTAGAGATGGCGGAGCCCAGTTCCAATGGCTCAAGACTGAAGCCGACCAGCCGACCCTGCCATCGCACCAGAAGGCCGATGCCGGACTGGTCACGGTCAAGGTCGATGGCAGCTATCGGATCGGAGAGTTCCACGTCGACGTTCCGGTAGCGCATGACCTCCCTGCCTGGCGAGCGTTGTTGATGCAAGTTCGGCGCCAGAGGCGCCGCGTACGGAATTTATCGTGAATGTCCCGCCGCTCGGAGGATGCGCGTGCTGCACCCCCTCGAGTCAGGGGTGACCCTCCGGCTCTCGGGGCCCGTTGGGTCGGCGCGCTTTCGTCAGGCCTTGAACAGGTCCTTGACGCGATCGCTCCAGGTCTTCGCCGTCGGCGAATGTCGATCGCCGGCCTTGCGAAAGCCTTCGTCGAGTTCCTTCAGCAGCTTCCTTTGGTGCTCGGTCAGCTTGATCGGCGTCTCGACGCTGACATGGCAGTAGAGGTCGCCCGGATAGCTCGAGCGCACGCCCTTGATCCCCTTGCCGCGAAGCCGGAAGGTTTTGCCGTGCTGGGTGCCTTCGGGCAGGTCGATCTCGGCCTTGCCGCCGAGCGTCGGCACCTCGATTTCGCCACCAAGCGCAGCGCTTGTCATGCCGACGGGCACGGTGCAATGGAGATCGTCGCCGTCGCGCTCGAAGATGTCGTGCGGCTTGATGCGAATCTCGATGTAGAGGTCGCCGTTCGGGCCGTTGTTCGGACCCGGCTCGCCGTTGCCGCTGGAGCGTATGCGCATGCCTTCGTTGATGCCCGGAGGAATCTTGACTTCGAGCGTCTTGTTCTTCTTGATCCGGCCCTGGCCGTGACAAGTCGCGCATGGATCGGGAATGATCTTGCCGCTGCCGTGGCAGGTCGGGCACGTCTGCTGGATGCTGAAGAAGCCCTGGCGCATCTGCACGGTACCGGCACCGTGGCAACTCGTGCAGCTGATGGGGCTCGTGCCCGGCTTGGCGCCGCTGCCGCTGCAGGTCTCGCACAACTCGTAGGCCGGGATGCGGATCTGCGTTTCTTTGCCGTGAGCGGCTTCCTCGAGCGTGATCTCCATGGCATAGCTCAGGTCGCTGCCGCGATAGACCTGCTGGCCGCCGGCAGGGCGGCCACGACCGTTGCCGAAGATGTCACCGAAGATGTCGCCGAAGGCCTCTGCGAAGCCGCCGAAGCCTTCCTGGCCAGCGCGACCCATGTTGGGGTCGACGCCGGCGTGGCCGTACTGGTCGTAGGCGGCTCGCTTCTGCGGATCGGACAGCATCTCGTAGGCTTCCTTCGCCTCCTTGAACTGCTCCTCGTTGTTCTTCGACGCGGCGCCCTGGTTGCGGTCGGGGTGATGCTTCATCGCCAGCTTGCGATAAGCCTTCTTGATGTCGTCGTCGGAAGAATTCTTCGCGACCCCGAGAACCTCGTAGTAGTCGCGCTTGTTGACTGCCATCCCGCTACGCTCCCTGAAAAACAAAGCGCCGGCCCGAAGGCCGGCGCTTGTAGAGGGCTTCAGCCCTTCTTGACTTCCTTGAACTCGGCGTCGACGACGTTGTCGTCGGCGGTGGCGTGCGCCGTCTGAGCTTCGGGCTGCGCGCCCGAGGCGCCCGCCGGGCCGGCGGCCGAGGCTTGCGCGGCCTGGGCACCGGCGTAGACCTTCTCGCCCAGCTTCTGGCTCACCGTCGTGAGCGCTTCGGTCTTCGCCTCGATGGTCGCCTTGTCTTCCGACTTCAGCGACTCCTCGGCTTCCTTCAACGCCGTCTCGATTTTCTCCTTGTCGGCCGCCTCGAGCTTGTCGCCGTGCTCGACCATGCTCTTCTTGACGCTGTGGACCATCGCATCGGCCGCGTTCCTGGCCTGGATGACTTCGAGCTTTTTCTTGTCGTCAGCGGCGTTGAGCTCGGCATCCTTCACCATCTGCTGGATCTCGGCTTCGCTGAGGCCGGAGTTCGCCTTGATGGTGATCTTGTTTTCCTTGCCGGTCGCCTTGTCCTTCGCGCCCACGTGCAGGATGCCGTTGGCGTCGATGTCGAAGCTCACCTCGATCTGCGGCATGCCGCGCGCCGCCGGCGCGATGCCTTCGAGGTTGAACTCGCCGAGCGACTTGTTGCCCGACGCCATGTCGCGCTCGCCCTGGTAGACCTTAATCGTCACCGCTGGCTGGTTGTCGTCGGCGGTCGAGAAGGTCTGCGCGAACTTGGTCGGGATCGTGGTGTTCTTCTGGATCATCTTGGTCATGACGCCTCCGAGCGTCTCGATGCCCAGCGACAGCGGCGTGACGTCGAGAAGCAGCACGTCCTTGCGGTCGCCGGTGAGCACCTGGCCCTGGATGGCGGCGCCGACGGCCACGGCCTCGTCGGGGTTCACGTCCTTCCTCGGCTCCTTGCCGAAGAACTCCTTGACCTTGTCCTGCACCTTCGGCATGCGGGTCATGCCGCCGACGAGGATGACGTCGTCGATCTGGCCGGTACTGACGCCGGCGTCCTTGATCGCCATGCGGCAGGGCGCGATGGTCCGCTCGATCAGCTCTTCCACCAGCGACTCGAGTTTGGCGCGCGTGAGCTTGATGTTGAGGTGCTTCGGGCCCGAGGCATCGGCCGTCACGTACGGCAGGTTGATGTCGGTCTGGGTCGAGCTCGAAAGCTCGATCTTCGCCTTCTCGGCGGCTTCCTTCAGGCGCTGCAGGGCGAGCACGTCTTTGGAGAGATCGACCGCCTGGTCCTTTTTGAACTCGGCAATGATGTAGTCGATGATGCGCTGGTCGAAGTCTTCGCCGCCCAGGAAGGTGTCGCCGTTGGTGGAGAGCACTTCGAACTGCTTCTCGCCGTCGACATCGGCGATCTCGATGATGGACACATCGAAGGTGCCGCCACCCAGGTCGTAGACGGCGATCTTGCGGTCGCCCTTCTCGGTCTTGTCGAGGCCGAAGGCGAGCGCCGCCGCGGTCGGCTCATTGATGATCCGCTTGACCTCGAGGCCGGCGATGCGGCCGGCGTCTTTCGTGGCCTGGCGCTGCGCATCGTTGAAGTAGGCCGGCACCGTGATGACGGCGTCGGTGACCTTCTCGCCGAGGTAATCCTCGGCGGTCTTCTTCATCTTGCGCAGGATCTCGGCCGAGATCTGCTGCGCGGCCAGCTTGTCGTTGTGGACCTGAACCCAGGCGTCGCCGTTGTCGGCGGCGACGATCTTGTAGGGCATCAGGCCGATGTCCTTCTGGACTTCCTTCTCCGCGAACTTGCGACCGATCAGGCGCTTCACCGCATAGATGGTGTTCTTCGGGTTGGTCACCGCCTGGCGCTTGGCCGAGGCGCCGACGAGGATCTCACCGCCGTCCTGATAGGCAACGATCGACGGCGTGGTGCGGGCACCTTCGCTGTTCTCGATCACCTTGGTGGTGTTGCCTTCCATGATGGCCACGCACGAGTTCGTGGTACCGAGGTCGATGCCGATGATCTTTGCCATGTTCCTAGCTCCGGGAGATTGATTCGAATGGTCGTGAGTTGTGGATAACTCGGATGTTTTTCAAGCCGCGATCAACTCGCGCCACTGACCGTGACGAGCGCCGGCCGCAGCACGCGGTCGGCGATCAGGTAGCCCTTCTGCAGCACGGCGACCACAGTGTTCGGGTCCTGCGCCGCCGGCACGACGCTGATCGCCTGATGCTGGTGCGGATCGAACTTCGTCGCCGCCGGCGGATTGATCTCGACGACCTTGTTGCGCGCCAGGGCCGCGCTCAGCTGGCGCAGGGTGGCGTGTACGCCTTCGAGCAACTGCTCGGGGGTGGCAGCCGGGATGGCGATGGCGGCCTCGAGACTGTCTTTCACCGGCAACAGGCTCTCGGCGAAGCTCTCGACCGCGAACTTGCGTGCCTTGGCCACTTCTTCCTCGGCGCGGCGGCGGGTGTTCTCGGCCTCGGCCTTGGCGCGCAGGAAGGCTTCGTTCAAGTCGGCGTGCCGGGCCTCCAGGTCGCTGCCGGCAGATGCGGGAGCGTCATCGGCCAGCACGGGGCCGTCGTTCGGGCGATCGGGATCGATGCGCATGGGGTCGTTCTCGTTCATCGAGAGGACGTGAGGTGCATCCCCTTCGTTTCAAGGGGTATTTCGCGACTTGATTTCAGTCGCCGTCGACCGAGGCGCTCCAGCGGTCCCAATCGGCGAGCTGGCGCCGGTCGCGCTTCGTCGGCCGGCCATGATCGATGGCCAGGGCCGGCTCGGGATGAGCCCTCCGTTCGGCCGCTGCCGCAAGCCGGGCGGCGACGCTGTCGGCCGTCTCTTCGTAGAGACTTTGCGCCGTCGCTGCCGGGCCGCGCATCCGGCTCAACGCCTGAACGACGAAAGTGCGCACCAGCCCGCCCTGGCGCCACTCGATCCGGTCGCCTTCGCGCAGCTCGCGCGAAGGCTTCGCGACCTGGCCGTTGACGAGAACTCGACCCTTGCCGACCTCGTCGGCGGCCAGCGCCCGCGTCTTGAAAAAGCGAGCCGCCCAGAGCCATTTGTCGATCCGGTGCTTGTCCATTTCAGCGGCTGCTGTGGGCAAGCGCCGTACCGGTCGAAGCGTAGAAGTTCAGAAGATCCAGAGGCTCTCCGGCGGAATCGACAGCCATTGCTCGCCCGCAGGCAGGGCCGCCGGGCCGTAGGCGCGCAGGCGCAGGTCGCCGCGGTGGAAGAGGTACTCCCAGCGGTCGCCGAGAAACATCGACGTCACCAGCGGCAGCCGCACCGTGTTCTCGCCTCCGCCGGCCGCGATTCGCACGCGCTCGAGGCGGACCATGCCGGTGACGTCGGCGCCGACAGTGGCGGCACTGCGGGCGTCGCCGCGCAGCTGCCAGCCGTCGCCGCCGATCTGCGCCGAATCGCCTTGGCGCTCGAGGATCTTGCCGGGCAGGCGGTTGTTGCTGCCCATGAAGTCGGCGACGAACAGCGTCTTCGGTTGGCCGTAGAGCTCCTGCGGCGCGCCCTGCTGCTCGATGACGCCGTTGTTCAGCAGCAGGATGCGGTCCGACATCGCCATCGCTTCGTTCTGGTCGTGGGTGACGACCAGCGCCGACAGCCGCATCTTCAGGATCAGCTCGCGAAGCCAGGCGCGTGCTTCCTCGCGCAGTTTGGCGTCGAGATTGGAGAGCGGCTCGTCCATCAGGATGACGGGCGGGTTGTAGACGAGCGCCCGCGCGATCGCGACGCGCTGCTGCTGGCCGCCCGAGAGCTGATGCGGCAGGCGGTCGCCGAGCTGGCCGAGGCCGAGGTTGCCGAGCGCCGAGTCGACGCGCTGCTTGATCTCCGAGCTGCTCACCTTGCGCAGCTTCAGGCCATAGGCGACGTTGTCGAACACCGTTCGGTGCGGCCACAGCGCGTACGACTGGAACACCAGGCCGAGGTTGCGCTTCTCGGCCGGGACCTCGAGCTTCGCAGCGGCGTCGAACACCGGCCGGTCCTCGATCCGGATCGCACCGCGATGCGCGAGCTCGAGGCCGGCGACGGCGCGCAGCAGCGTCGTCTTGCCACTGCCCGATGGGCCGAGCAGCGACACCACCTCGCCCTGCGCGAGCTGCATCGAGACGCCCTTCAGGATGGCGTTGTCGCCATAGGAGAGGTGGAGGTCGTCGACCCGCAGCTTGTTCGGCTCAGTCATGCAGTTTCACTCCGAAGCGCAGGGCCACCGTGAGGCCGACGGCGACCAGCACTACGTTGATGAAGGACAGCGCCGCCACCGTCTCGGTCGCACCGGTTGCCCACAGCGACACCAGCAGCGAGCCGATCACCTCGGTGCCGGGCCCGAGCAGGTAGACGCCGGTCGAGTACTCGCGCTCGAAGATCATGAAGACGAGCAGCCAGCTGGCGAGCAGGCCATACCGCACCAGCGGAAGGGTGACGTCGCGGCTGACCTGGCCGCGGCTCGCGCCGGCGCTGCGGGCCGCCTCCTCGAGCTCGGGCCCGACCTGCAGCAGCGAGCTCGAGACCAGCCGCATTCCGTAGGCGAGCCAGACCACCGTGTAGGCGATCCACAGGCTCACGATCGTCGAGCGCAACGGCGCCAGTGGCGGGAAGAACAGGAATACCCACAGGAAGGCGAGGCCGGCGAGCAGGCCAGGCACCGCCCGCGGCACCAGCACCATGTAGTCGACGAAGCGCGACCAGCCGTCGTTCTTGCGGTGCGTCGCGAGGCCGACGGCGGTGTAGCAGACGACCGCGAGGCCGCCCCCGACGACGCCGATCAGCACCGTGTTGAAGATGCCGCGCACGAGCGTGGGCTGCGAGAAGACTTCGCGGAAGTTTTCGAGCGTGAGCACCTCGGCAAGATTGACGCCCTCGCCCCAGTTGGTGACGAGCGCCCGCAGACCGATGCCGGTCAGCGGCACGACGACCGTGAGCACGAGCCAGATCACCAAGATGGCCGCCGCGACCCAGCGCCAGCCGCCGAGCGGCAACGGCCGTTGCCGACCGGCCTTGCCCTTGACGGTGATGAACTTGCCGGCGTTGCGCAGCAGGTAGCGCTGCAGCATCACGAGCGGGAAGGTCATGGCGACGATGCACACCGCCACGGCCGCCATCAGGTGATACGACGGCGTGCCGAGCTTGTTGGTGAGCTTGTAGAGGTAGGTCGCGAGCACGAGGTGACCTTCGGGGTCGCCGAGCACGAGCGGCAGGCCGAAGATCTCGAAGCCGAGGAAGAAGACGAGCACGCCCGAGAACAGCAGCGACGGCGTCACCATCGGCAGGCTCACGTCGCGGGCGACCTGGAAGGGCGAGGAGCCGGCCATGCGCGCGGCCTCTTCCACATCGGAGCCGAGGCTCTTCAGCGCCGACGAGGAATAGAGGTAGACGTGCGGCACGTGAGTGAGGCCGGCGATCACTGCGATGCCGGCGAGCGAGTACACGTTCCACGGCACACCGCCGAACAACTGCTTCGCCCACACCGAATAGAAGCCCACCGGCCCGGCCGACACCACATAGCCGAATCCGAGCACCATCGGTGAGACGAACACCGGGATCAGCAACAGCGGCTCGATCCAGCCGCGGCCCGGCAGGTCGGTGCGGATCATCAGGAAGGCGAGGATGCCGCCGAGCGGCACCGCGATCACCGCCATCAC
>Ga0123338_10002249_pt1 | contig 18123 bp, 18 predicted proteins | sample grotaG_FD_89793 | JGI IMG/M metagenome (GOLD analysis project Ga0123338, IMG submission 89793) | Glacier valley bacterial and archeal communities from Borup Fiord, Nunavut, Canada, to study Microbial Dark Matter (Phase II) -... | ecosystem: Environmental > Aquatic > Freshwater > Ice > Glacier ...
ATCTTTCCGCGCAATTCACGGATATGATTACAACACAAAGAGGCTTCCAGGCAAATTCAAGAATAATAACCACATCTGATTCCTTGTTAGAAGAGCTGATTAATCTGAAGAGATAATACGAGGCTGATGTATGAATAATTTTGCCATATATCAGTGATGATGGGTGGCAGTTGATATTGCCACCCATTTTATATCACAATACAAGTCCACGCTTCTTTCAAGTGGGGACTTGTGATAACTCACATTTTGTTCTTTTACAAAATGTGAGTTTAAACATAAAAAAACATAAGTTTGCAGATTGGAGGTTATTATGATTGAAGTTACAAGCTTAAATGATAGGAAATTCATAATCAATGCAGAGCTGATTGAGCGAGTGGAGGAAACTCCTGATTGCATAATCACTCTTACCTCTGGTAAAAAAATAATTGTAAAAGAAAGTAGACAAGAAATCAAAAATCTTGTAATATTATACAAAAAGGAAGTATATTATAGGGAATTATAGGGTTGTCCTTATACATGACAAGCGGGATAGTCAAATCTATTCATCGGTAATAGTCAACAATATGATTTGATAATACATAAATAGGAGTACCAATAATCAAAGGATGGAAGGTGACAATTTTGGATTTAGCGTCCATATTGGGTTTGTTTTTATGTTTAGTAGTAGTTATTTATGGTATTTTAGTTGGACAGGATGGGCTTTCAGTACTATTAAATTTTTATGACGTTCCATCAATCTTTATTACTATTGGTGGATCTTTTTGCTGCGTACTTATCATGTCGCCAGGATTAAAAGGATTTTTGAACAACATTAAAAGCTTTGGACTTATTTTGAAGGAAATACCATCCAATGAAGAAGCAACCATTCGTACAATTATAGAGTTATCCAATGTTGCAAGAAAAGAAGGATTATTGGCTTTAGAGGAGGCTGCTAACGGGATTGACGATGAATTCTTAAAAAAAGGAGTACTTTTAATTGTTGATGGTACTGATCCAGAACTTGTAAGAAGTATTATGGAGACTGAATTAAACTGTATTGAAGATCGACATTCCAGTACCGTAGGCTTTTGGGATTCCTTAGCAGCCATGGGCCCTGCATGGGGTATGATCGGTACGTTGATCGGACTTATAAATATGCTTAAAAAAATGGATGATCCTAAATCGATTGGTCCTAATATGGCGGTTGCATTAATAACAACATTTTATGGCTCTGTCTTAGCAAACTGGATTTGCATTCCAATTTCGACTAAATTAAAAGCGAACAATTCCAAGGAAATTAGAATAAAAGAGGTTATGGTGGAAGGTCTTCTTTCCATTCAGGCAGGAGAGAATCCAAGAGTTATTGAAGAAAAATTAAAATCCTTCTTGTCACCAGCCCGTAGAGCAGCGATGAAGGAAGAGGGCGGTGAAAGCGTTGGCTAGAAAGAAGCGTGAAGCATCATCTGGAGGTAATGCACCATGGTTAAATACCTTTGCTGATCTAATGAATCTTCTGCTTTGTTTCTTCGTACTCCTTTTTGCTATGTCAGATGTTGATGGGGCAAAGTTTGAACAAATTTCAGTTTCCATGTCCAATTCCTTTGGTATTTTTGATGGGGGCGGTTCCGCTCTTGGACAAGGTCAGCTGATTTCCTCCGGTATGACTCAGCTAAATAATTTGGGTCAATATTTCTCAAATATGGGTGAAAGCAGTCATAAATCGGATATTGAAAATGAAGGTGAATTTGATCCGACAACGGAAGAAAATACGCAGGAAGGTGAAGGGGAAGAAGCAGATATAACTGAAGCAATGGAAAAAATAGCAGAAGAAATGGAAGCAGTATCTGCAGAAATGTATGATAAAGTTTCCGATTTGACCGAGCAATATAATCTGAATGATTATGTAGAACTTAGCATTGACCCGGAATTCCAGTTTGTTCAGCTTTCATTAAAGGGCTCAATTCTCTTTAATTCCGGCAAAGCAGAAATCATGGAAGAAGCAAAACCGATTTTATCAAAAATTGGTGAAATACTTCAAACGTTTGATGGATATACCATAGAAATCGAAGGTCATACGGATAATGTTCCGATGAACAGTTCAACGTATAAGGATAATAATTGGTTATCTTCTGCAAGAGCTTTAAATGCCGCAGAGTTTCTAATACAAAATAAGAAACTTGATCCAACGAAAGTAAAATACTCTGGAAGAGGAGAATATGAGCCAATCACCAGTAATGCAACTGCGGAAGGCAGAGCAAAGAACAGAAGGATTGAGATTAAAATATTTAATGAATTAAGTGGAAAATAATTTAATTTATTAAGAAAAATAATTCATATTTATTCATTGATTTAATATTTTGAATATAATTATTTAGGAAAAAAATATTACATAAAGAATTCCCGTGAATTCTTTGATCATCGATTTGTGAGAAGGGGAGACGAAATGAAGAAGAACATATTGACGATAATCATTCTGGCTATGGCATTTATTAATATTGTAATGTCTGCAGTTATCATCTTTGTAATTGTACCAACGTCCAACAAAACTAATAATTTGGTAACGAAAGTGGCCTCCATCATTGACTTGGAATTGGAGTCACCGGAAGAGGGGGATACTGAGATTGCAGTATCTGATATCACTACCTATGATATTCCAGACCAATTACAGATTAATCTTAAAAAGAGTGATGAAGTCGAACATTTTGCACTATTGAATGTTTCCTTATCAATTAACAAAAATCATGAGAATACTGTTGAATATGAGCCATTGATTGCAGAATATGACAATTCAATCAAAGAGATCGTTACGGAAGAATTTCAAAAATACACCATCGAAGAAGTAACTAATAATAAAAAGAGCATTAAAGAACAAGTATTAACCAGAATACAAGATCTGTTTAAATCCGACTTTATTATTAATGTTTCGTTCGGAAATATTAAAATGCAATAAGAATTATGGTGATTTTATTCTAAATTTATGTTATTATGGGAATAGTAAACTAGGAGGCAATAACAATGGGCGATGTCTTATCCCAAAATGAGATAGATAATCTGCTTGCGGCAATAAGCAGCGGAGAACTAGATGCGGATGAGTTTATACAAACGACGGAAAAACAGATTAAAAACTATGACTTCGCCAGACCATCCAAGTTTTCTAAGGAACATCTTCGGACATTGAATATTATCTTTGAACATTATGCCAGATTACTATCAACCAATCTTCCGGCATATCTTCGTAAAAATGTTCAAGTAGAAGTTATTAATTCAGAAGCCGTAATTTATTCCGAATTTACGAACGCCCTATCCAATCCGGTTTTACTTGGGATTATTGATTTTTCACCTCTAGAGGGAAATATCATAATTGAATTGGCTGATAATTTGGGCTACGCAATTGTAGACAGAATGCTAGGAGGCGGAGGCTATCCGCTAGAAAAAATGAGAGATTTTTCTGAAATTGAATTGACGATTATTGAACGTATTTTCAATGTGTGCACTAACTTACTACGTGAACCGTGGACTAATGTAATTGAACTGCAGCCGAGATTACTCCGTATTGAGACAAACTCTCAATTTGCACAGATCATCTCTCCTAGTGAAATGATTTCAGTAGTTACTTTAAATATCAAGATAGGTAATATTGAAGGAATGATGAATATATGTCTTCCATTTGTCTGTCTTGAAAAAGTAATTGATAAGTTAAATACGAAGTACTGGTATTCAACGATGCAGGTTAGTGACGATAAATCCTATCAAGACATAATTGAAATCGCGATAGCGAAAGCTAGGGTGCCGCTACGAGCTGTATTGGGAAGAAGCACAATTTCTGTAAATGATTTCGTTAATATGCAGAAAGGTGATATTATTAAATTAAATACAAAGGTAGAAGATGAATTAACCGTCTATGTCGGTAACTTACATAAATTCACTGCACTTCCGGGTGCCTCCTCGGGTTCCTATGCAGTGAAAATTTCATCAATAATCAGAGGAGAGGAGTAACAGACTATGGATGGTATGCTATCTCAAGAAGAGATAAATGCTTTGCTTAATGGGATTGGATCCGATACAGTTGAATCGGAAGCAGTTGCTTCACAGGAAACTCTTACTGATGCTGAGAAGGATGCGATAGGCGAGATTTCGAATATAAGCATGGGTACAGCTGCAACAACACTATTTTCCTTGGTTAATCAAAGAGTAATTATTACCACACCAGTTGTGGAGTATTCCACATGGAAAGACATTGTAAACAGCTATGATAAGCCGTGTGTATTTATACAGATTTATTATGCTGATGGTTTAGATGGCAATAATATATTAATTTTAAGAGAAAAAGACGTAAAGATTATTACAGATTTAATGATGGGTGGAGATGGCTCCAATTTACAAGGAGAATTAACCGATTTGCATTTAAGTGCAATCAGCGAAGCTATGAACCAAATGATGGGTTCTGCTGCAACCTCCATTTCTTCAATGTTGGAGAAGCGAGTGAATATTAGCCCACCGGTTTCCTCCTTGGTAGATCTTTATGATAATGTAAGCGGTGAAAATATTGCAGATTTCTTAAAAGGTTCCTTCGTAAAAGTATCTTTCCATATGGAAATTGGTGATCTGGTAGATAGTGTATTGATGCAGTTATATCCTTTTGAATTTGCAAGGGATTTATATCACCAATTCGTTCAAGCTTCGAATATGGAGCCGGATATTCCAACGAGACCTCCACTTGAAAATACTTCAAAAAAGACGCTGGCATCACCACCACAAAGTAATGCATGGCAGAACCCACCGCAGAGCCAGCCACAGATGACTCAAAATGGTCAGCCTCAGCAAGGATACAACCCTTATGCTGGAATGGCACCTTATCCGAGTCCTGGTGGAGCGCAGATGGCAATGCCATATATGATGCAGCCGATACAGGATGTGAATGTTTCACAGGTACAATTCGCACCATTTACACCAATGATGAGTGGAGTAGTTCAGCCAGAAAACATAGATCTTTTGATGGACGTGCCTCTTGAGGTAACAGTTGAACTTGGAAGAACCAGCAAATCAATAAAAGAGATTTTGGATTTTGCACCGGGAACAATAATTGAGTTAAACCGCCTCGCCGGTGAACCAATCGATGTACTTGTTAATGGGAAATTTGTTGCGAAGGGTGAAGTAGTGGTAATGGAAGAGGCATTTGGCATCAGGGTAACTGAAATAATATCCAAACAAAGACAAACGAACTGATTTTATCCAATTTAAACACAATAAGATAGGAGAATTAATATGGCAAAAAGTATTTTAATCTGCGATGATGCAGCATTTATGAGAATGATGATTAAGGATATCCTTAATAAGAATGGATATAATGTGGCAGGAGAGGCAGAAAACGGATTAAAGGCAATTGATAAGTACATGGAAACTAAACCAGATTTAGTTATGATGGATATTACTATGCCTGAGATGAGTGGAATAGATGCTTTAAAGAAAATCAAAGCGCTAGACCCTAATGCAAATGTAATTATGTGCTCAGCGATGGGACAACAAGCAATGGTTATCGAATCGATTCAATCAGGAGCAAAAGATTTTATTGTAAAACCATTTCAAGCTGATAGAGTATTGGAAGCGGTAAAGAAAGCGGTAGGTTAATATTGTGATGCTGGGAAAAACTATAGTCCTTTTGCAAAGTACGAATATCTTAGATGAGCTAGACTCTAAAGTTCCAGAGGATGTTAGCAAGGGAATTACAACTACAGATAATGTATTGCAATTAGTTGGCTTAGTTTTATTATTGATAGTGATTCTTGTAGCTGCATATTATACCTCAAAATTTGTTGGAGGAATTAAACTCGGGCAAATAAAAAACAGTAACTTTAAAGTTATAGATACCTATCGAATTAGTCCAAATAAACTATTGCAGATTGTGAAGATTGGAAATAAATTTATCGTAATCTCGATTGGTAAAGATACGATAAATTTTATTACGGAATTGGATGAAACTGAAGTTCTGATAAAAGATTTTAATAATAGCGAAAAGCAAAGCTTTATGCAAGTTCTTGAAAAACTGAAAATTAATAAAAAGTAAAGGTTGGTATCCATGAATACATATGATAGAAAACGCGTTAGTAAAAAGCTTTTAATTATCGTTGTATTTATGACGATGTGCGTATTAACCTTTTTTCCTGTTACTGTGGTTTCGGCATCCACTGTGGAAGATACCATTACAACGGATGATACCGCAGATAGCGGGAACAATCTGAGTGGTGCCTTAGGGCCCTTGGAATTTTCACTAAATACAGATGAAGATGGAGAAAGTTTATCAGCCACCTTGCAAATCTTGTTAGTGCTTACAGTAATAACTTTAGCCCCATCTATTTTAATCATGGTAACATCTTTTACAAGAATTCTTATTGTATTACATTTTGTCAGATCAGCGCTGGGAACTCAAACTACGCCCCCGAACCAAATTCTTATCGGATTAGCTTTATTTCTTTCATTTTTTATTATGTCGCCTGTAATTACGCAGATAAATGATAATGCAATAAAACCACTTTCCGCTGGAGAAATTACACAGGAGGAGGCGTTTAAAGCCGGCGCAGCACCAATCCGAACTTTTATGATTGAACAAACAAATACGAAAGACCTAAGATTGTTTATCGATATCGCAAAGATTACTGAGGTAAATACATATGATGATATTCCATTAACAGTACTGATACCCTCGTTTATCATTAGCGAGTTAAGAACAGCGTTTATTATCGGGTTTCTTATTTACATACCGTTTATTGTGATAGATATGGTAGTGGCCTCTACCTTAATGTCAATGGGTATGATGATGCTACCACCTACAATGATTGCCATGCCGTTTAAAATATTATTATTTATCATGGCAGACGGTTGGAATTTAATCGTCGGAGAAGTAGTTAAGACATTTTACTAGCGGGAGATGAAGAGGAATGAACGAGAACATAGTAATTGATATTGCACGGCAAGCAGTTTTTTTGGTGCTTAAGGTAGCAGCACCAATGCTTATCACCTCCCTAGTTGTAGGTTTGATTGTCAGTATCTTACAGACAGTTACTTCAATCCAAGAACAAACCCTCACATTTGTTCCAAAATTAATTGCAGTATTTCTCGTTATTATGCTGTTTGGTAATTGGATTATTACGTCGGTAAGAGATTTTATGGTTGAGTTATACTCAAATTTCGGTTATTACATACATAACATATGACATTTACAATACAAAACTTCGAATTGTTTTTATTAATACTTGTGAGGATTACCGGATTTATCTATACGGCTCCTTTTTTTTCGTTAAAAAATATGCCAACCCATGTTAAAACCGGATTGTCAATTTTTTTGGCAGTAATCATGTTTTATACTGCGCCAACGGATACACTGGAGTACGTAGGTGTTATAGGATATGCAATGCTAGTAGTAGCGGAAGCCATTTTGGGTTTAGTCATGGGATTCTTTGCAAATATTGCATACTATATCGTTAGTTTTGCTGGAAATATCATTGATATGGAAATTGGTTTTTCTATGGTGAATGAGTTGGATCCGATTACTATGATTCAAACTACCATTACATCCAATTTATATGGATATTTAGTTCTGCTTATGATGATGATAACGAATTTACATCACTATTTTCTAAAAGCTATCATAGATTCCTTTCAGGTGATTAAGATAGGTGAAGTAGTACTTAATCCGGGAATTTATCAACTCATGGTGCGTTTTATAACCAATTATTTTGTTATTGGGTTTCGTATTGTCCTACCGATATTTGCTTCTATTTTGGTTGTAAATACAATTCTTGCAATTCTGGCTAAGGTAGCTCCGCATATGAATATGTTTGTAATCGGTATGCAACTTAAGCTGATAGTAGGACTACTCGTATTGACTATGATTATTGAGCTAATCCCCTCTGTTGCAGATTTCATTTTTAGAGAAATGATTACCATGCTGAAAGGTGCCATTGAGTATATGAGTTAGGGGAGTAAATTCCTAAAATACATGAAGAGGAAATCCTCTTAAATAACAGGAGAATTGGGATGATAAAGAATGATGAATTCTTTCCTATAGCATATAGACTTCCTTATAACCTTCAATTTTTTGCTAATGAAGGGACAGGCGGGGAGAAAACAGAAGATGCCACTTCAAAAAAACTGGGTGACGCAAGAACCGAAGGACAGGTTGCAAGAAGTACGGAGTTAATTACCGCTTCTGGACTGGCGACATTATTTATTATACTAAAGATTTTTGTAGGATTTATCGGTGAGAAGCTTTTGGAAACTTTTCAAAGTATATTCTCTAATATAGATAAAATAGCTAGTGAAGAATTTACAATTACGACTTTCGAAGAATTATTATCAAATGCATTATGGACTATCATTTGGATCTGTGTCCCGGTATTTGCAACTGCAATGGTCGTATCTGTAGGGGTAATATTATTTCAAGTTAAATGGAAGATCTCAACTAAAATGATGCGTCCAAAATTAAGTAAAATCAACCCACTTAAAGGATTTAAGAAATTATTTTCAAAGGATAAGTTAATTGAACTTATTATAGAATTTTTAAAGATTGGTGTCATTGCTTACATTTCTTACAATACCTTAAAGGATGAGTGGAAAACCTTACTAGCGCTTTATGATATTAATTTAGATCAAGGTATCATTTTAATAGGTAATATTGTTATAGATTTAGGTATTAAGATTAGCATGATGTTTGTGATTATAGGTATTGCGGATTTAATTTATCAAAAAATGAAATTTAAAAAAGATATGAAAATGTCTAAACAGGAAGTAAAGGATGAATTTAAAAATTCGGAAGGTGATCCTGCGATTAAAGGTAAAATTCGTGCTAAGATGAGAGAGATATCTCAAAGAAGAATGATGCAAGCCGTACCACAAGCAGACGTAATAATTACTAACCCAACTCATTTTGCTGCAGCTATTAAATATGATAGGGAAAGTGCAGAAGCACCGGTACTAATCGCTAAAGGTGCGGATTATGTTGCTTTGAAGATTAAAGAGGTTGCAAAGGAAAACAATATAGAAATCGTTGAGAACAAGCCGCTAGCAAGGATGCTTTACTATAATGTGGAGCTTGGAGCAGAGGTACCACCGGAACTATATCAGATGACTGCGGAGGTCTTAGCTTATGTTTATGGGCTTAGGAATAAAAAGTAGGTGGGTATAGATTTAGGTAGAGTACATTTTCATGTTATGGGGGATTATTTTTACTTGCCTTTCCCTTCCTTCGGGTTGCACCCTCAGTCGGCCGGTCTGCGTAAAAATCATCCCCGACAACATGAAAATGGGATATACGTTACAAAATCATAATACCAGGTATGATTTTTATCCTTCGAATAAACGGGGGTAGAAAAGAAAAGAGCAAGGTTTGATTTTTATCTTTTGGATAAACGGGGAACAGATGCGAGAAGGCAAATTATTAATAAGCTAGTTATGATTTTTATCCTGCTATCTATGAAGGGATGAAATGATTGAAATAAACAGGGAGGTATATCTTCCTAAGAGACAGGGAGGCAAATCCTCCTAAAGAACAGGAGGATTGGATATGAAGAGAAATGACTTGGCTGTTGGATTATATTTATTGGCAGCTATCGTATTTTTAATTATACCGATGCCTTCTATGCTTCTTGATGTATTGCTGGCTTTTAATATTGCACTTTCCATGGTAATATTATTTAATGCTATGTTTACTAAGGAAGTTTTAAATATGTCGGCTTTTCCAACCATTTTATTGTTTACGACGATATTTAGAATTTCCTTGAACGTTTCCACTACGAAGTTGATTTTAACTACTGGTGAACCAGGTAATGTTGTTAAAACCTTCGGCCTCTTTGTAGGTGGCGGCAACCTGGTAATCGGGTTAATTGTATTTCTTATTTTAATCATGGTCCAATTTATGGTTATTAATAAGGGCTCGGAAAGAGTTGCTGAGGTAACCGCAAGATTTACACTAGATGCTATGCCCGGTAAACAGATGGCGATTGATGCTGATTTAAATACTGGATCCATTACGGATGCCGAAGCAAAAACAAGAAGAGAAAAGATTCAGGAAGAGGCAGCTTTCTTTGGCTCCATGGATGGTGCTACCAAGTACGTAAAGGGAGATGCGGTTGCTGGACTTATTATTACTATTATTAATCTTGCTGGCGGAACCATCATGGGTATGCTATATATGGGAAAGTCTGCAGGGGAAGCTTTTACACAATTTGCGATACTTACCATCGGAGATGGTCTGGTAAGCCAGATTCCTTCTTTGATGATTTCACTAGCTACAGGTATCTTAGTTACCAAGGTTACAAAGGAATCGGATTTTGGAGATATGCTGATCAAACAGCTCTTCTCGATTCCCAAGGTTCTTTATCTGGTGGGTGCAAGTATGATCTTACTTGGTATTGTAACACCTTTGAACGATCTACTGTTTGTAGCTTACGGTATAATTTTTATCCTATCCGGCAGAGCGATAGCTGCAAGGTTGGAGGTTACTGCAATTGAGAGTGAGGTTTCCTTGGAGGAATCCTCAGCGAACGAAATAAGAAAACCGGAAAATGTGGTATCTTTATTACAAGTAGACCCAATCGAATTAGAATTCGGCTATGGTATTATTCCACTTGCAGATACCAATCAGGGTGGAGATTTACTGGATCGTGTGGTTTTAATCCGTAGACAGGTTGCTTTAGAATTAGGCTGCGTTGTTCCAATGATCCGTTTAAGGGACAACATACAATTAAATCCCAACCAATATATTATCAAGATTAAGGGAATTCAAGTGAGTGAGGGTGAGATTCTCTTCGATCATTACATGGCAATGAACCCTGGCTATGTGGAGGAGGAGATTACAGGTATCCCTACCTTCGAACCTTCCTTCCACTTACCGGCCATTTGGATTACTGAAGGTCAGAGGGAAAGAGCTGAATCTCTGGGCTATACTGTGGTTGATCCTCCGTCCATTATTGCAACGCACTTGACTGAGATTATCCGAAATCATATTCACGAACTGCTTACCAGACAGGATGTTCAGAATTTGGTTAATAATATTCAGGAAGCGAACCAAACACTTATCTCCGAATTGGTACCGAAGCTACTTAATATCGGTGAAATTCAAAAAGTATTACAAAATCTTTTAAAAGAGGGTATTTCAATTCGTGATTTGGTTACTATATTTGAAACTCTGGCGGATTATGCGCCGACAACTAGAGACAGCGATGTGCTGACGGAATATGTAAGACAGAGCTTAAAACGGGCTATTTCAGGAAAGTATTTCCCTGCAAATGAAATGACAAGTGTTGTAACACTCGACCCTAAGGTAGAACAGGAGATTATGGGTTCCGTAAAGCAAACGGAGCAGGGGGCATATCTTACGCTTGATCCAAGTATTACGAAGGAAATAATTGATTCAGTACATGCTGAAATTCATAAGCTTGAGGAGTTGGGTAAGAATCCAATTATCATTACTTCTCCGATTGTTCGTATGTATTTTAAGAGGCTGACGCAGGACTATTTTAAGGACTTAATTGTTGTTTCATACAATGAGATAGATTCAAATGTTGAATTACAGTCGGTAGGGATGGTGACGGTTTAGTGATTATTAAAAAGTTTCAAGCAAATACTGAAACGGAAGCAATTATGCTTGCTAAAGTGGAATTAGGCAAGGATGCTATTGTTATGAACATAAAGACGATATCACCAAGGGGTATCTATAAGTTATTTCGCAAGCCTTTGGTAGAGATTACGGCCGCTGTGGATGACAATATTATCTATAAAAAGGAAAAACCAAAGTTGGTTTCTACACCTCAACCACGTAAACCTTATTTGCCCGATATCATTTACGATAATGAACAAGGGGATACTACGTCTGCCACAGCAGAAACCTCAGCTATTGAACAAAAATTGAATAATTTGCAGAGCTTATTAGAAAAGCAGATGAATGAGAAAGAATCACATGAAAAGATAGAAGTTAAGGTTATGGAAGCCAGTAAAAACCTAGCTTGTATCCAATTAATTTATAATCAACTAATCTCCAATGAGGTGGAGGAAAAATATGCCAACCAAATTGTTAGCGAAATAGAAGGGACCTTAAAAAAAGATTCATCAATGGATAATATTTTGGCTAGCATTTATCAGAAAATCATTTTGAAACTGGGTCAGCCAAAAACCATAGAATTGACTGGAAACGGCCCAAAGTTTGTTTTTTTTATTGGACCTACCGGTGTGGGTAAAACGACTACGATAGCCAAAATAGCTTCTAAGTTTAAAGTAAACGAGAAAGCTAAGGTAGCTTTTTTGACTGCGGATACCTATCGAATCGCGGCAGTGGAGCAGCTAAGAACCTATGCCAATATTCTTGGTATACCATTAAAAGTCATCTACTCTGGGGATGAAATGAAACAGTCATTGGAAGAGTTTGCTGACTTTGATATTGTATTTGTGGATACAGCAGGACGTTCTCATCGTAATAAGGAGCAGAGGGACGATATTGAGCTTCTTGTCAATACAATCCCCGAGGCAGAAAGAGATATTTACCTAGTACTTAGTGCAACAACAAAATATAGGGATTTAGTTAAAACCACCGAAGCATATTCGGAAATATTAAATTATAGCTTAATATTTACTAAAATAGATGAAACGAGTAGCATCGGTAACATATTTAACATTCGGATGCTTACAAACGCACCTTTATCTTATGCGGCCTTTGGGCAGAACGTACCGGATGATATAGCTAGAATTGATGCTCAAAGTATCGCGAAGCAACTACTAAGGGGGCAATAATATGGACCAGGCAGAAAAATTAAGGGATATGGTGAAACAACAAAGCGTCCCCAGAAGAATATCAAGAGTTATTACTATCACTAGTGGAAAAGGCGGAGTAGGAAAGTCCAATATGGCTGTCAATCTTGCAATAGCCTTAAGTCGACTGGGAAAAAGAGTAGTTATTTTAGATGCTGATTTTGGTCTTGCCAATATCGAAGTTATGCTTGGTATCCGACCACAATATAATTTAGCGGATTTGATGTTTCGAGGAAAAACGTTAACGGATATCATTACTCCCGGACCGGAAAATATTGGGTTTATTTCGGGTGGATCGGGTATACAGGAACTCACAAATTTAACAAGGGATCAGATCGTATATCTTATTCAAAAACTAGTAGAATTAGATGAACGGGCTGATATTATCATTATTGATACTGGTGCAGGGATTGCTGATTCGGTTCTTGAATTTGTTGCGGCTAGTACTGAGGTTTTACTCATAGCCACTCCGGAGCCAACATCGATTACAGATGCTTATGCATTATTAAAGACATTAAACAGAAAGACAGACTTTTCCTTACAGGATACCGTTATAAAAATGGTCGCTAATCGGATCGACACCTATGAAGAAGGTAAAGAGTTATACGATAAATTGAGTTTAGTTGTAAGTAAGTTCTTGAATTTTAAATTGGAATATCTTGGTGCCCTACCACAGGATAATATCGTTTCCAAGGCAGTTATGCGCCAAAAACCGGCTATGATTCTGTATCCAAATTCACCATTTCCTAAAAAGATTACGGAATTTGCTAATATTTTGTGCGAAAATGAATCGGAAGGCACACAGGGAAAAAAGGGAATTGCACAGTTGTTTTCTAATTTACTTCGGTCACGTATAAAAAAGTAAGATGAGTGACCACTATGCCGAATGGAGTTCCAAAAATAGAAATAGATAATTAGCAAGTTTTGGTATATAATGAAAAGAATATATATTAAGTTTAAATTGTAAGAAATGATTAAAGGACAGATTATATGAAATTCCAAGGAGGGACGATATGCTTCAGGATATATTGTCGATTGGTGATAAGATTGATGTAAGGCAAATAAATCAAAAGGGAAAGCTGATGCACAACGTAAGAACATATGTGAGTCAGGTAGTAGATTTCGTTGACTTTGATGTTATTAATATTGCAACACCAATCGGAAACAGTAAAGTAATCATCCTTGATGTTGGTGAATGTTATAGTTTGTGCTTTTACTCGAATAAAGGATTATATCAATGCAATTGCGTTGTAATGAATAATTACAGAGATAAAAATTTGATTATCGCTGTGGTAAGGCTTACCTCTGACTTGGAGAAATTTCAACGAAGGCAGTATTACCGGTTAGAATGTATACATGAGATAGAATATCGCATCATATCAAGGGAAGAAGAGATATTGGACAATAAACTTCGCTTGGATGATTTTAGAAATACTGAGGAACGTTCGGAATGTCGAAAAAAGCTTAATCTTTTTAACCAAATTTGGCATAGAGCATCCTTCACCGATCTCAGCGGAGGTGGAGCAAGGTTTAATTCTACACTTAACCACCAACCTGGAGAAAAAGCTCGTATAAGATTTGATTTTATTTTAGGAAAAGAATTGAAAAAATTATTGATTGGCGCAGAGATCATATCTTCGACAAAGTTACCGAATCGAACTGGAATATATGAACAGAGAGTAGAATTTAAGGATATTGGGAAGATTGACAGAGAAGATTTGATCAAATTCATATTTGAGCAAGAACGTAGAAGAAGAAGGAATGAGAAAAGTTAAAATTGAAAGAAGATAAATGATATGTCTAATTTTATCAGATTTAGAAAGGTAATTAAGAAATATGAAGAAAAATATTTTAATAATAGATGACTCTGCACTTATGAGAAGGGTTCTCTCTGATATAATTAATTCAGACGAAAGATTCCAAGTGAAAGATGTCTCCGTAAATGGTTTGGAGGCTTTAAGCATTATTCAGTACAGAGGAAGTGAGTTTGATGCTATCCTTCTTGATGTTAACATGCCCAAAATGAATGGAATTGAATTATTGGCAGAATTAAAGAAGCAAAATATCAAGGCTACCGTAATCATAGTGAGCACGATAGCAAAAAAAGATGCTAGAGAAACGATAAGGGCATTAGAACTTGGAGCTTTTGATTTTGTACAAAAGCCTGAAAGTTTCATTGAAGTTAAAAACAATCTTTTCTCTGACAGCATTATTGAATGCTTGGTTGCAGCAACACGGATAAAGAACATTACTATCAAAGAAGTAGGTCCAGAGAAGAAGGAAAAAGAAAGACCGGCCAAGGAATTAATTCCAAAGAAGATACAATCGGTATTACCGAGGAATGCTAATAAGCTTGTTGCGTTAGCTTGTTCCACAGGTGGGCCAAAAGCACTTCATGTGGTTATTCCAAGTTTACCGGCCGATTTAGATTCAAGCGTACTAATCGTCCAACATATGCCGGGGGGATTTACGAAATCCTTAGCCGACCGACTGAATGATTTAAGTGAAATTACAGTCAGAGAAGCAGAGGATGGAGATATTTTAAAAAAAGGTACGGTTTATATTGCAAAGGGTGGTTATCAGATGAGACTGAAAATGCATAAAAGCGGATTGTATCGTTTATCTGTCTCAGAAGAACCTGCCAGGCATGGATTGTTGCCTTGTGCAGATATTCTGTTTGAATCTTTAACAGACTCTGACTTTGATCAAATCACCTGTGTAGTATTAACAGGTATGGGTGGAGATGGATCGGAAGGAATTAAAAAACTATATGCAAAGAAAAATACTTATGTGATAGCACAGGATGAAGAAACATGCGTTGTTTACGGCATGCCCAAGGTATTAAAGGAAACGGGTCTAGTCGATGAAGTAGTTTCTTTAAACGATGTATCTGAAGCCATCATAAAGAACGTGGGGGTGCGTTAAATGGATGTAAGTCAATACCTAGATATTTTTATTGAAGAAACAAAAGAACATTTACAAAGTTTAAATGAGCATATTTTAATCCTGGAGAAGGAACCTGAAAATGAGCTGACCATCAACGAGATTTTTCGTGCTGCACATTCTTTGAAGGGTATGTCTGGAACTATGGGATATAAGAGAATGCAACGGTTAACTCATGATTTGGAAAATGTGTTCTCTGAAATTCGCAGTGGTAATATGAAGGTTACGTCTTCGTTGGTAGATGTTCTGTTCAAAGGGTTGGATGCACTTGAAGGATATCTAAGTAATATTCAGGCAGATGCAAATGAAGGTACTGATGATAATGAAGAAATCATCAATGCGTTAAATGAAATCTTAAATGTTGGACTCGGGAAAACAACCTCCGAGGTTAATAGTGAAAGTCAAAATATAGTTATCAAGACCGCAAGTGAACCCGTAAGCGGTGATAAAATGAAGTTTAAGGAATTAAAAATTGAAGAACATGAGAAGAAAGCTATTGTAAAAGCGGGGATGCTTAATTTAAATGTCGTCGGTCTGACCATTTACATACAGGAATATTGTGTTTTAAAAGGTGCGAGAGCTTTTATGGTGAATCGTACTCTTGAGGAATATGGAGAAATCATTAAACTAGACCCTAGTGCCCAGGATCTTGAGGATGAGAAGTATGATTTAGTATATTCTGCATTTATTATTACAAAAGAGAATCCGGACAAGCTAGCAGCAATTGCAATGAATGTATCGGAAGTTAAAGAAGTTGTTGCTGATTATATAAAGCTTTCTACGGAAGATATCGTTACTTATACAGCTGCAATTAAACAGGATGAAGCCGCTTCTTCTATGCTTGTAAAGAATGTAAAGGATCCAGGTTCCTTAAAGGCCGGCAATTCTCCTGCATCAAAACAGGGTATGAAGCCGGTTACAAATCGTTCTGTTCGTGTAGATATTGACAAATTAGATGTACTTATGAATCTGGTCAGTGAGTTAATAATAGCTAAAAATGGTCTGATTTCTAGCAGTAATGCATCTGAAATCATGCTTGATAACGGATACCATGATCAAATAGAATATTTGGAGAGAGTTACTACTAATCTTCATGAATCTGTAATGAAGGTTCGAATGGTTCCTATTGAAAGTGTTTTAAACCGCTTCCCGAGAATGATAAGAGATTTATCAAAAAGCCTTGGAAAAAACATGGAATTATATATGACAGGTGAAGACACTGAGCTTGATCGTACTGTTATTGATGAAATTGGAGATCCACTGATGCATTTACTTCGTAATGCAGCAGATCATGGTCTTGAAAGTAATGAAGAAAGGCAAAGACAGGGGAAAAACACAGTTGGATCGATTTATCTTGATGCTTATCAGGACGGTAATAATGTTGTAATCGAAGTAAGAGATGACGGCGCTGGTATTAATACTGAGAAAATTAAGAAAAAAGCAATAGAGAAGGGAAATATTACTGAAGAACAGGCAAATAGAATGGTTGATAAAGACTTTATCGATATTTTATTTCAACCAAGCTTCTCTACTTCAGAGGTAATTACTGATGTATCAGGCAGAGGAGTAGGACTTGACGTAGTTAAAACTAAAATAGAAACCCTAGGTGGCGAGATAGAAGCTAAAACAAAGCTTGGTGAAGGCTCAAACTTTATTATCCGTCTTCCATTAACACTTGCTATTATTCAAGCACTGATGGTAATTATCGGCAAAGAAAAATATGCTCTTCCTCTTGGAAGTATCCAAACGGTAGAAAATGTTTTACTCACTGATATAAAAACTATTCAAGGAAAAGAATTTATTAATTTGAGAGGGACTGTGATTCCGGTTATCAGACTATTTAATATTTTAGAATGCAAACAGGCAGAGGAAAATCAGGATTCAGTTTTAGTCGTTATAGTAAAGAAGGGGGAGAGACTGTCTGGCATGGTAGTGGATGATTTGATTGGACAACAGGAAATAGTTATTAAACCAATCGGAAAGTACATAAAAAATCATAAAATTATAGGCGGTTCAACCATTCTTGGTAACGGTGAAGTGGCTCTTATTCTTGATGTGAATTCTTTGATTTAGTTTAAATCTACTTTGAGAATGTGCATGTCTTTGAAGTAGACATTAAGCACACAGATGGAGGTCAATATGGAAGCAGTAGAATCTAAGCAATATATAATAGTCTATCTTGGAAAAGATCAATACGGTATAGAGATTAATTTTATTGAAAATATTATTGTCATGCAAAAAATCACCAGAGTACCGAAAGCCCAGTCTTATTTTAGGGGAGTCATCAATCTTAGAGGAGATATCATTCCAGTAATGAGTCTGCGCAGCAAATTTGGACAAGGCTTCGATGAATTTTCCTCAACTACTCGGATTGTAATAGTAAAACCAGAACCACAGGCAGCA
>Ga0123338_10002251_pt1 | contig 18114 bp, 19 predicted proteins | sample grotaG_FD_89793 | JGI IMG/M metagenome (GOLD analysis project Ga0123338, IMG submission 89793) | Glacier valley bacterial and archeal communities from Borup Fiord, Nunavut, Canada, to study Microbial Dark Matter (Phase II) -... | ecosystem: Environmental > Aquatic > Freshwater > Ice > Glacier ...
ACATCAGTACGACCGCCTCGTCATCGTCGATTCCAAGAGCGGCAAAACCTTCGAACGACGCCTGATAGCTCGCCGTCGTCGCCACCTGCGCTCCGGCGCGGAAGTATGCACGGTGAGCTGCAACGATCTCGTCCGGCGCCTCGGCGAGCAGCCTGGCAGACCACAACGACGACGACAAGTCGTTGCCGCGCCGTTCGAGTTCTGTGGCAAGGCCCCCGTCGAGAACGACGATGCCATCGGACATTGCCTCCGCAAGCGAGCGCATCAGACGCTCATGTCACGGCGTCGGTCCGTCGGGTTTCCAGCGCTGCGGTCAGCATCGTCAGCAGCTCGTCGTATGAATCGGTCGCCGGGAACTGCGGGAACTGTGCTTTGATCGAATCGGGCGAATGGAACCAGAAGCCGGCGTCGGCGGTGGCGAGCATCGCTGCATCGTTGTACGAGTCGCCGGCTGCGACGACCCGGTAGTTCAAGGATTTCAAGGCAGTGACGGCGTGGCGTTTCTGATCCTGCATGCGCAACCGGTAATCGACGATGCGATCGTCAGCAACGATCAGGCGATGGCACAGCAGCGTCGGCATGCCGAGGTGAACCATCAAGGGTCCGCCGAACTGCTCGAAGGTGTCGGACAGGATGACGACCTGGGTCCGCCGGCGCAGCTCGTCGAGGAACTCAACAGCTCCGTCGATCGGCGACAGCGTCGAAATGACGTCGGCGATCGTCGACATCGTCAGGCCGTGCTCTGCGAGGATCGCCAATCGCCCGCGCATCAATACGTCGTAGTCCGGTTCGTCACGAGTGGTCCGTGTGAGTGCCTCGATCCCCGTCCGCTCGGCAACGGCAATCCATATCTCCGGGACGAGCACACCTTCGAGGTCGAGCGCGACGATGCCCTGCTGTTCCATCTGATCCTCCGGCCGCTGATTCACAGCCGACCATTCTGCCCGCTAGCCCTCGAGCCAATGGCATTCACCACGGCATTCCTCGCATCCACACGGGCTGCCATACAGGCATCAGCACAGCTGATGCAGCGCTATGAAAGTGCCCGAACATACGACAGTGTGCTCTGGGCGACGAGAGAACCAGCAGCGTCGAACGTGTCTGCGGTGCCGAAGACGATACGGCGACCGAGTTTCGTGACCGTCCCGCGCGAGGTGATGTCGCTCGTCGATCCGCGCAGGAAACTCGTCTTCATCTCGATCGTCACCGCCATCCGCTCCTCGCCGGTCAGCGTCATGATCGCCAACCACAAGGCGACATCAGCAACGACCTCGTAGGAAGATCCGTGGAGCACGCCCCCCGGACGCACGAGTTGTGGCCGGAACGGCAATCTGACCGCCGCCGTGCCAGCTCCGAGCTCGACGAGTTCGATCCCCCACCAGCCGATGAAGGCCGACTGCCGAAGGACATCACCGGCCTGATCCATCGAGATGGCGAGATCACTCACCCGCCAGACGCTAGCCCTGCAGCCCGCTCCAACAGCCGCGACCCGAGTGTCAATGCGACGCCTGCGGGTGTCACGACACTCGGGTGCTGCGTTGACACCCGGGTCGCAGGTCGGCCGATCGTTCGCTAGCCTGTCGTTCGCCTTCGCGGGTGTAGCTCAATGGCTAGAGTCTCAGTTTTCCAAACTGATTATGCGGGTTCGATCCCCGTCACCCGCTCCAAAGAAACCGCAGGTCAGCGGCTATCTGTGCTAGCCAGCGGTCTCGATCTAATGCAACAATGGGTTCAGCATGGGTTTCGGTGATAAAAATTGCCGGATGAGGGGACTTGGGATCGTCAGTGGTGCGGCGGCCGTCACCCGGAGATCGGCTTGACACACCTGGGCATCTTCCCGCCGGAACTCGCCGGCTCAAACTGGATGCTGGGAGTACGTGACCAGCGGAGAAACGGCCATGTCGGGTGACGCGTGGGGAGCACATGTTTCGCTGTTGCGCAGCGCGATGGAAGTGCTTCGCAGGCTGTTAGAGACGTACGGCGGTCACGCGCTGCCCGGGTCCGGTCTCGATGATCATGTCTACGACGGTCCCCAGCTCCGACCCGAAGTGCGCCTCGCGTTGCGGCGCATGTTGGTGCTTCGCACAGCACTCGGCTGCGATCGACTAGCGGGCCTTGGCGATTTGGTAGCAGCGCCGCGACATTCGCAGGCCTTATTTGCTGTCGTGCGCTCCGTCTACGACGCGGTTAGCCCTCCGTGGTGGGTCATCGAGCCTTTCGTCGGACCGCCGCCCGCCTCTACCGCAGACAGGGTTGCGGCGATTGAGACCGTGCAGGCACGAATGCTTTTGTTTTTCGCCGCCGAGGCGCGACAGGCCGAAGATGTCTGGCGGGACACTCACGCTGGGGAGCATGATCAAGTAGCCCAGAGCAGACTGGAGCAGTGTCGGCTGCTGGCGACACTAATTGGATTCACGACCGTAAAGGATCCGTCACAGAGGGCCTGGTCTGTAAATGGCAGCAAATGGCTTGGCTTTGGACATATTGCTAAGCTGCTCGCAGCGCACACAGACAAGCCAGGGACCTCCCTCAACCCGTACAGCTACCTCAGTGCCGAGACACACGGTCGACGCACGATGATGGCGTTCGGCGACCCATTCGGACCCTTGAGCACCGACAAGCCTGAGTCGATCCAAATGACCCCGGACCCTAGGGACGTTGCGATATGGACGTCCAAGGCTGCGAGGGCTGCATACCTGTCGTTGGTGGCGTTGTGTATGACCCACGGATGGGACGCTGAACCAGTCCACGCTTGGTATAGCGGGTGGGAGGCTCTGATTCCTACCTAGCCGCGCTCGCCGCACGTGATGCCCGGGCGTCTGTAAACGCAATCTCCATGCGGTCCGCCAGCTCACGCTGCCGGTTCTCGGCACTGTGCTGATACGTCATCGCGGCCCGCGTCGTGGAGTGCCCCAGGCGGCCCTGTAGCTCCCGTGTCGTGGCCCCCAGTGTGGCAGCCAGTGTTCCGGCGAAGTGCCGCAAATCATGCAAGTGAGCCTTCGGCAGCCCGCACTGTTTCGCCGCGGCATTCCATGCCTTCGCCAACGCCAGCTCTCGCATCGGACCACCTTTCTCTGCCGTGAACACCCAACCCTCGATCCCCGCGCCGCCGAAGTCCGCCAGGTGGTCCAGTAGCTCTGACATGATCGGCGCGGGCAGCGTGACGGTGCGCATACCAGCGTCCGATTTCGTTTTGCGGATCACGCGACCTTGCCCACTGATCTGCTGTGCTTGACCTTCAACCGTCACAGTCTTGTGCAGTTCATTGACATGCCGGCGCTGCAGTGCGAGCAGTTCACCGCGCCGCAGCCCTCCGTAGGCAGCCACGAGGACCAGCGCGCGGTACCTAGGGCCAATGGTGTCGGCAACGTCCAGCACCTGTTCTGCAGTCAACAACGGCCGTTCTGGCGTGTGGTGCTGCCCGGCGCCTTTGACCTTGCACGGGTTGCGCGGAATCAGCGAGTCCTCCTCGGCGGTCGTCAGCATCGCACGCAGCAACCCGTAACACTTCGCCGCCGTACTACTGCTCACGCCCGCGACGATCCCGGCATGCCATTTCCGCACCGCTTCGGTGTTGATCGCACCGAGCTTCACTGCCCCGAATGCCGGCAGTATGTGGCAGTTGAGTTCCGACCGGTACAACTCGACGGTGCGAGGTGCCAGCAACGGTCCGCGCATCGCCAGCCAACGGCGCGAGTAATCCAGCAACGTCTCATTGCTCCCGCGTGGATCCACGACGATTCCACGCATCCGGTCCGATTCGACTTTGCGCAGGAAATTGTCCGCATCCCCGCGCTTGGCGAACGACTGCGATCGCCGTTCACCGTTGATCAGCGACCAGCGGACCCGGTACCGCCAACCGTCCGTCTTGGTGTGGTAACGCTCAATGTTGCCAACGTTCATTGGTTCTGCCCCTTTGATGACATGGCGGACGGTCTGATTACTTGAAAGTTCGTGATGCCATTGCGGTAGGCGATGAGTCGCGGCCCTGGTCCTGGGGGCCTACGCTGTCCGTCCTGCGGGGCGAGCCATCCGGCCCTGCGCAGGCGATCAATTCGTTTCTTGGTGTGGTTGTGACGGACTCGCACGTTGCCGATGTCGGGCTGCAGTTTGGCAAGTTCCTGCAGCCATCGATGACCATGGAGGCCGCCGAGCGCAATTGCTGTTTCGACTAGTTTGGCGCTCTCCGCGTCGTCCGTTCGTGGCCCCCGACGCGGCTCTACTGCCTTCCGCCACACCCGGTTCACGTACTCGGCTCGCCAGCGCTGCCAGGTCTCGGCGTTTTGCCGATACTGCTCTGCCGTTCGAGTCGGCAGGTCTGTGCCCAAATCTACGGTTCCGTCCTTGACCAGCCAGACGTCGAATGCCTCCACCAGCTCTTTGACGATTCCAAGACCGAGCACGGCATCGTCAATCAGGCCGTCCGTGCTGGCGAATGACAAACGGGTCATTTGGAGAACTTCCACCCCATTCGTTTCGATCCCGACCATCTGCCAATTGATGTCCAGTCCGCGGGTTCTCGGCCCGCCGTCGTCTGCCCAAAGCATCGTCCGACATGTGAATATGGCCCCGCGGGCTCGAAACGGGTCGGTGAACGTCACGGTTGGCGGGTGGAGATCTACGGAGACCTGATAGGTCGTTCGTGCCGTAGTAAATGCATCCATCCACGCAGAGTAGCAGGCTTTCCAACAAATCAGCAACTAAAGGTTGTTGGTCCCCTATTGCCGCCCAAAACTTGAGATCGACGATCACTCTACGTGGTGATTACGATCCCCGTCATGCCTCACTCTCCAACTCTGCTCAAACCATCGTCTACCCAATTGGCGCGGCTGCGTGCTCGTCTTCAGGAGCTCGACCCACGCGCCATACGGCTCGCAGCTCACCTCTCCTGCCACGACATCGGCGGCGACATCGATCGTTCGGGCGAGCTGGTCAGGCTGATCGAGCTTCGCCGTCGGAACCCTTCCGCTGCCGTGCTGCCCAAATACGTGGCAATCCTTGAAGAACTCAGCGAGGTAAATGCAAAGGCGCCGACTGACCAAGCGGTGGCGTCGTGACTCGCACCGAATCACAGCGTGCCCGCCGCAGACGGACCACGATTCACACAGCGCCCCAGCAACTCGCCCATAGCCTCACGGACGCGGCTCGCTCCCTCAACATCGGCACCACCAAACTGGGCGAACTGGTGGCCTCTGGCGAGATTCCGTCGTTCAAAATTGGCCGGCGAAGACTGGTGACGCCGGATGCGTTAGCGGAGTACGTGCGGAAGGTCAGCGCGAGCCAAGCGAGGCGAGTATGAGCAACGGCGTGCGCGATTTCCTGATCCTGTGTCTGCCCCGCTCCGCTGGCGAACGGTGGAGCCTTCGCCGACGTCACAAGATGACGCAGAAACAGATGGCCGCCCAGACTGGGCTGCAGCTCCACGAGGTGCAGGCGCTGGAGCGGTATAGCCACTTGGATATTCAAGGCGCGCACTATCTCACAGAGAACGTTTTAGAGCGGGCTGCAGCGTTCTACGGCGAGTGCCGCCTACTGCCACCGATACCGCCGTTCAGACGAAACAGTGGCGTCATCAACACCTCACCACCGTCGCGCCAACTGCTAACAGTCGAGCCCGTCCCAGGCCGTGACCCACCAGCCGGCGAACCCCCGGACCCGGACCCGCCCGCGCCGTTGGGGGCCGGCTCAACGCCACCTACCCCGCCGCCAGATCCGCCGCCGAGATCCTTGCCAGCCCCCGATGACAGACGTCCGGGAGCTGGCAGGGATGGGCGCTAACGACACGGCTGACGGGACCGATAGAGAAACTATACCACGCAGTGCGTTCATTGTCGACGTGTCTGATTGGGACATGGAAACCGAAGCCGAGATCGCTGGGGACGCACCGCAACTTCCATTGTCGATGCATTCGTCGCGTCCGCACGTCGTTTTCGACATCGACAAACCGGCACACGCGTACGTCATCAGAGACACGTGGATCCATGACGGCAAACGGCAGGTTTGGCGTTGGGCGCACGAGATCGATCATCGCTCATGCATGAACGTTGGCACCGTGCTGGCGTCACAACGCGGTCCGTATCACTGCCCCGTACCGTGTTATTCGCCCACGTGTGAGCGTTGCGGGCCGGAGCGTTGCCGGAGCATTCACGCGCAGTTTGCCCGACACACGGCCGACATCGATCGTGTGTGGCTGTATTCCATCCATGGCGCCGATGAGGATGAGATAGCTCGCAAGCGCCTCGCCGTGACTAGGATAGTCCGCAAGCGTCGCGGCGATTTCTTGTGGGTGACTGTCAGGTGCGGCAAAAGTCTTTTGTGCCTCGTGTTTTGCAGCGTTGACCACTCCGTTGGTCCGTACGACGGGAACCCTGCGCGGACGTGCGAAGCGCTAACGAGATCAGAGGCGTCTGCATATCTGGAGTATTTGTTGTGGCACGGTTTCGAGGCACGTGGAGCGTCGCGGCGTTGGCCGCTGTGCGATGGTGAGCGATTCGCCAAAGGCACTGGCACAGCGGCCAACATCGGGCGGCTGAGCATCAGGAACTACGTCAACATGCTGTTGGCAGCTCGGGAGCTATACGAGCTGGACCGTGAGGCAGCGGCGCTCGACGGCATCATATTCGACGTCTGGGGACCATACGACGACGTGCCACCGCTCCCTGCGGCAGCCCAAGTCAAAGACCTGTTCGAACGCGCGCGAGATGTCGCCATGTTGACTGCCCAGGCTCGGGCGGCGTGAAAGGGGTCAATTGTCGGAATACATACTGTGTTATTCCGACAATTGACCCCTTTCCCCGTCTGCGGCGTATCCGACAATTGACCCCTTTGGGGCCGAATGCCGAGGATGCACTCCGGTACCTCGCGTTGGCGGCGTTCCAGCTTCAAGCCGCGCACGTTGGCGCGCGTATGGCTGGGATGGCAACCGATCACGTGAGATGACACACAAGGTCCACGCGTGGCGTCTATGGCACAACGGCTCAACGGCACCTACAGTCGCCGCTCGCCTTTCCCCAACACCACGACGTCCGCCATGGCCAGTACGGAATGATCCCGTTGGACACGCTGACCGCTGCCATCGCCACGTACACCGATGAGACCTTTCGAGAGTTCTGCGCCGACGTGTGCGCGATCCCATAACGCACCGCCGGCCCGGCCCCGCCCCCCCATCCCGATTCAGATGCCTATCTGCCGATTTTGACCATCCCGATCCCAATTTGTCCATCGACCCGCCGGCCCAGTGATTGAGGCCAGCTTGCAATCACAGCACTGAAAGTGATACCCCCCGGTGGACAGATCGGCATGGTAGATCGGTTCTGCCCTCCCCCCGGTGGACATTGGATCGCTGCGTTTTCAATCGCCCGTGGCCGGGTAGCAATCGGGAATGCGCACCAGGACAACGCAAGATCGACTCGTTGGCATCACGGCCCGGTGGGGCGTGTGGCGATTGAGAACGGCGGACGGCGCGCGGTGGTTGTCGGCCGTGTCGCTTACCGGGTTTGCGATCCTGAGTTCCGATGAGTCGACCGCCATGGCATTCGACTCGGCTGGCGCTGCGGCAGAGATATGCGGCAAATTGCTGCGCTGCCAATCAGGCCCGACTCTGACGGCTGTGCGACGTGAATGGTGACAGCGCTCAGGTAGCTACTACCTGATGTGTCACGATCCCGCCTCCAGCTCAGGCAAGGGGGGTGCCGGCGAGGCGGGACCACGACTTGGGGTGCATGACCCACGGGTGGAGGATTCCAAACCCCCGTCAACGACCTTTTCATGTTGCCGTAACAGTCCGCCACGACGCGCTCGTGGTTATCGCGATGGACTGCTGCCGGGATTTCTCGCGAGCCGCCTCCGCAGCATCGGTTTTGGGCGTAGCTGAGGTGTCAGTCGTTGCCGCTGCGGTCGTTGTCGGTCGTTCGGGCATCATGCCGCCCGATCAATCGTTTGTGGCGTCTGAGATGGCCACCAACCCAAACGTATCGCCGCTCGCCGTGTAGCCCTCCACACCGGCCTCTGGCGCGATTCCCGGCTCAGCCGTCGCGCACAACCACGCAAACGCCTCCGGGTCTTCCGTCGCTGCGGTGACTGCTGCTGCCACATGCACCGTCGCGCTGTTCGGTTCTGCAGCCAACCGGACGAACGTGGCGCCGGTCTCGCCTCCAGAGTGGGACAGCTCGATGCTGCCGGGCAACACGCGGGTCAGGGACCGGCCATCATCTGCGGTGATCGTGATGGACCGGCTGACGATGCCGGCGGCCAGTTGGGCCCGGAGACCTGCCAGTTCCCGTTCTAGGCATTCGACTGTTGCGGCGAGTTCTGCGACGGCGCGGTTATTGTGTCGTTTCATGATTCAGTACCTCCATGTGGTGCTGTGTCTAGGTCCCTGTCTGGTGCGCTAACACCAGACAGGGACCGATCTATGTATGGCACTGATAGTACGTAAATGACCGCCCAGTGTCAAGGATAAGCACTAGACACGCTGCGCGCCGGTCAGTTGGTTTGGTTTAATGTCCCGGGGAATATTCCCGTATTTGTATGGGAACGTTTCCCCAAATGGTGGCGTTGGATCGGCACTGTGAGGCGAAGAGATTAGTTGTGAGCAGGGGCTACTCGAATTCGTCAGACCGTTGCTGGCTATCCACCGATAGGGGAATCGTTCCCCTATAGAAGACAATTCAGAGTCGTCACCAGCCGCGTGTCTACAATTACGACGATGTACATACGCGAACCAAACCTCGGCGCAGATCTGGACCAACCCGACACAGCCGATTATCGGCCGACGCTCGCGGACCCGACGTCGTTAATCAACGGGGACCGTCACCCGCGATATCTGGAATGGCAACGTCTTCCATGGGCCGACACGAATCCGTGGGCGTGCACCACGATGGAGCTGCTCGTTGCATGCCTGCCGGCAACCGACATCGGATACCTAGACCGTGACGCCGTGGCAGGCGCTCTCGGATCACGATGGTGCGACGTGATCCTGGGAAGGCACCTGAGCGCCAAACCTGCCGTCTGGCAGCGGCTGGCGGATCTCATCCACGTACCGCTAGCAGAGCTGCACGGCCACGTGGACCGCGCACGCGAGACCAGGCACCGTTACGAAAGCATGGTCCAGTTCTGCAAGTGGTACCCGTACGCACGCCAGACCTGGGAACGATTCGACGCTGGGGAACCGTGCCCGGGATGTGGTCGGCATTGGCGCGACCCGGACACCCCGGAAACGTTGCGGGCGTTCACCGCAGAACACGCCGAATGCCAAGCGGGTAGCAGCTCACTGAGCGGTGGTGGACCCCATTGCAACCGTTGCTGTGGCATTGCGCCGCCGATGAGCCCCGAACGACGCGACAGGTTTGACCGGATGATCGCACAGGCGGCAGGACAGCGCGCAGCCGCCGAACGCGCCGCCCGCCAGCTCAATAGAGCAAACGACGTCACCGGCCGTGTCGCTGCCCGCGATGCCGAGATTGCCGCGATGGAACGGAAGTTGGAACGGTTACGCGCAAGACAGGCTGAGGATCGCGGCCGGCTGTCAGAGGTCGACCGGTAGCCCGTCCTGGCGCACGACGTAATTGGGCGCAGAGCAACCAATGGTGACGTCCGAGCCTCACACGTGCCCCTGGTGGCAACAGTCGGCGCGCCGGCACGACATGGCACTGGCTAGTCTCCGGGATGTGACGATCCACTTGTCTGTTGGCGACTCCGGCGATCTCGCGGTGTGGTGACGCCCGCAAGTCTTCCGCCGGAACTGGTCTCACGGCTCCACTGGGATCAGGTGTGGCTGTCCATAGCCGATGAGCATCTGGCGGCTGCGCAATCGGCGCGGAGCCGTCTCATGGTCGACAGATCATCTGAGTCGCTGAACGCAGAGTTCCGCCATGCGCTGACGTCCATCGCCGCGTCGGCCTTCGCAGTGGACTCGGCAATCGTTGTCAGGTTTGGGCGTAACACGAACGTGCCCGTGAACTCGACACCGATCCCTCCCGGTCGGCGTCTGAACGGTCGACCGCTGAACTGGGGCGACTACCTCGGCCAGTATTTCATTGAGGCTGGATCGACCGATGTCCGCGCCGCCCATCGTCTTGGAGACCTCGTTGCTCTTCGCCACGACTCCGTTCACCCGTTCGCCGAGATCCTCCCGTTGAGTTCGCATCCCGCCGGCATGCAGACGTCAATGGAAATCGTGATGTTCAACGCCGATGTGGCCGCCGAGATGTTCGAGCTGGCTCGATTTGCGGTCAGCGCACTGGTCGACTGATGGTTGCTACAGCTCCACCCATTGGCCGGTATTGTCGGCCTCGGCCAGAGCCATCGTGAACCCGCTCGCGTTGACTGGCACGACGAAATACAGGTATCCGTCGAACGTGCCGCCTTGCACTACGTCGGTCCGGTATTCGATGCCTATGACGTTCCGCAAGCCGACCTCCATTACGTCGTCGACTGGGGCGGACGAAAAGACATCGCCCTGACCGGTGCCGAGAAACATTCGGGTTCCGATGAATGCGCCCGAACTCTGTCCGGAGCCTCTGTACGTTCCCGCCATTCGTACTCGGACGTAGTGGCCGCCAGCGGCCGGCGGTGCGTTGAATTGGTTGCCCGCAACGACGCTGGCGAAGTTGACCGGTTCGGGTTTGCCGAGGGTCAATTGGAATCCGTCGAACACGATCGGCTGTCCGGGCAGATGAATCGTGAACGCAGGTTTGGTCGTTGGCGGCGTTGTCGCCGTCGTGGTGGTCGTCGTTCTCGGGGCCGTGGCCACAACCACCGTCGGGGGACCATTACTAGCGACCGTCTGCGTCACAGCAATTCGTGATGGGCTGGTGGCCGCCTCTACAACGGCCCTGTCCGCGTCATGGGTCTTTCGCGCGAGCACGAGCGCCACCACGACGGCGACAACTGCAACTGACGCACCTACAGCCACCAGAACCGATCGGCCGATATGCCGACCCTCAGGGACACTCGCAGGCGTCGCTACGCGCGTCGGGATGACTTGTAACTCTTCCCATGCCCGTGTCGGGGGGCGTTGCTGTAGTCCAGGCTGGCTCGCTGTGTCGACCCCCGCTGTCGGTGTCACGTCCCGATTGCAGTACCGGCAGACGATTGCGGCCGGTTTGATCGGCTCCGCACACCACGGACAAGCGCGAACGGACGACCCCGGATCGTCGGCCGATTCACCAGAATTCATACTGCACCCACCGTCCCGTTTCCCCTGAGTTGGGTCGCTGCACCCACGCGCCCAGAAGTGACAGTATCGGAACTTTCGATATGGCCCCGACGCGTGTCGGCTAGTGCGGATGCCGGCGACGATCTACAGCGAGCCACACGGGCGACTCATCGCCATGCTGCGGACCTTCCGCCAAAGCTGCCTGCATTCGGCAAGTGGATCTGGCAGAGCGGCTCGGCAGGCCACAGTCGTTCGTGAGTGATTACGAACGCGGGCAACGGAGGCTGGATCTCGTGGAACTTGACGCAATCTGCGCTGCTATCGGAGTCGACCTCGTTGCGTTCGTTCAGCGGTGGGCGGACAAAAGACCTACGCCGAGCGAATAGACGACTGTTCCACGCCGATTATTGCCAGCACGTTCGCGATGCCGAATATGTCCGCCAACCGTCACCATCTCGTAACATGTTTCGCGATCATCATGCGAAGCATAAGGACCCCCCGCCCGGATGCCGGGACAACTACGGCCGATGGGTTCACGATGGGTTCACGATGGGTTCACCGCCCATCGCCGCCGAACCACGCGAAACGTCTTTCCCCAGCTCACGGACCATCGCGCAGGCACGTCGAACCCCGCCTAAACACGCAAATGCGAGTTTCCAAACTGATTATGCGGGTTCGATCCCCGTCACCCGCTCCAACACTGCGTTGGTCAGATGTTGTCATCGCATCAGAGCCGGACGAGCCTGGCAAGCGCCAGAAAAGGCATCAGACGACGTGTCGAACGCGTGAGGTGGGGACGAGTGACCGAACCGAGTAGCGCGGCGGTCGATATCGTTGCGGCGAACAATCAGCCAGCGCTCGACGCATTGCTGAGAGCGATCGTGCTCGTCGACCTCTCCGGCGCGATCGTCGGGTGGAACCTGGTTTCGGAGCGATTCTATGGTTGGAGCGGGCTCGAAGCAGTTGGTCGGCAACTCGTCGAGCTGATCTGTCCCGTGGAACTACGCGACGCCGGACGGCAACTCCTGAACAGAGCGTTCGCAGGCGACGACTGGAACGGGATGATCACGGCTACCAGACGGGACGGCTCCGCCATCTCCACGTCCTCGTTCCTCGGACCGCTTCGCGATGGACACGGTCGGATCATCGGTGCGGTCGGCGTTGCCGACGAGGCGAACGAACTCACCCGCCTGCAACGAGAAAAATCGGAGCTGACCGACCATCTGCTGCTGGCATTGGCAGCCGGTGAGTTGGGGACGTGGAGCTGGGATATGCAAACCGGCGTGACGGTGTGGGACGCTGCGACCGAGCGCCTCTTCGGGGCCGAGCCCGGAACGTTCGGCGGTACGTACGAGGACTATGTCGCCCTCCTCCATCCAGAGGATATCGAGCGCACGCTGGCTGTTGTGGCGCTGGCCATCGCCGAGAAATCCTCGTACAGCGTCGACCACCGGGTCTTCTGGCAGGACGGGAGCATCCACTGGCTACAGGGCCGCGGCAAGGTGATTACCGACGAGCGTGGAAATGCCACGGGGACCATCGGCTGCATCAGCGATGTCGCCGATCGCAAACTTGCAGAGGCGAACGCCGTCAGACGGGTCAACGAGGCAGAGCGTGCGGCCAGGACCGAACGGCGTGAGCGCGAACGAATGGAGTTCCTGGCGGGGTTGAACGACATTGCACTCGGTGCCCCCGACCACCTCGAACTGATGCGCAGAGCGGCCGACGCCGCGGTCCCCCGACTCGGGGATTGGTGCACGGTCCATTTCATGCCGGAGCCAGGCGTCCATGAGACCGAAGATGCGCACGTCGAACCGGAACGGGCGGCGTGGGCGAAGCAGATGCGGATTCGGTACCCGTATGATCCAGACGGCGTGATGGGAATCGCCGCCACGATGCGTTCCGGCAAGACGGAATACTGGCCAGACCTCCGCCTCGACACCGTCAGGTCGGCGATCACCGGCGTCACCGAGTCGCAGTTGGAGGCGCTCGGCGGATTCATCGAGTACCTGCACCTGACGAGCATGATCAGTGTCCCGCTGATCACCAAACGCGGCGTCGTCGGCGTCATCCAGTTCGTTTCTGCAGAATCGCAGCGGCATTACGACGCGCATGACGTGACGCTGGCAGAGGCGGCTGCCGGCCGGATCGCCGAGGCACTCGACAATGCCTGGCTGGTCGAGCAGCAGCGGAAAATCTCGAAGACGCTGCAGGCAGCACTCCTGCCAGACAGGCTCCCGGATCTCCCCGGCATCACCATCGCCGCTCGGTACTGGGCTGCGGGGGTCGTCAGCGAGGTCGGAGGCGACTTCTACGACGTCTTCCAGATCCGCCACAACTGCTGGGCACTCGTCATCGGTGATGTCTGCGGGACCGGGCCGCACGCCGCGGCGGTCACGGCTGTCGCCCGCCACACGATCCGCGCTGCTGCGACCCATGGAATCGGCCACGTCGACGTGCTGCACTGGGTCAACGAGGCGATTCTGCAGGGTTCCACCGATCTGTTCTGCACCTTGCTCTACTCGACGCTGGAACTCCTCGATGACGGAAGCTGGCTGTTCACCTCGGTCGCCGGCGGGCACCCGCTGCCGATCCTCACGGGACCGGGCGTCCCCACGGCGACGATCGGCGTCCACGGCACGCTCATCGGGATCCTGCCGCGGATCTCGGTGACACCGACCTCGACGATTCTGCCGGCCGGCTCGACGCTGCTGCTGCACACCGACGGCGTGAACGACATCGCTCCGCCATACGACCTCGACGAACACCAACTGCGACTACTCGTGTCGGCGGCGGCCGGCGACGGCGGCTCAGCCGACGACATCGCCGAACGGATCGGCGACAGCATCGCCGCAATCCTGCCGATCCCCCAACGCGACGACGACGTGGCGATCGTCGTCGTACACCTCGGCTGAACCCGCCGTCAGTTTGTCAGCCGCAGGTCAGCCGACACCGAACCAGGCGAGGATCTGCTGGACGGCGACGAATGCCGCCAGCGCACCGACGCCGATCGTGCAGATCGTGGCGACGACGCGGAACCTCGGCGTATTGGCGTTGTCACCCATCAACGACGTTCGATTGGCGAGCACGAGGATGAACGTCAACATGATCGGGCTGATCAGGCCGTTCAGGAACTGCGTCTGCAGCAGCAGCTTGATGAGGTTGCCGGGAGCGAGGGCGATAGCCGCTCCGATGAAGATCTGCACCGTGAACAGCCCGATGAACAGCTTGGCGTCGCGAAACTTGCGTGAAACGCTTCGCTCGGCACCGACGGCTTCCGCCAGCGCGTAGGACGTCGCCAGCGGGACAACGGCGGCCGCCAGCAGCGAGGCACCGAGCAGTCCGACGGCGAACAGCGTCTTGGCACTGTGGCCGGCGACGGGGACGAGTGCCTGTGCGGCCTCAGCAGCGGAGTTGAGCGGTCCACGTCCGCCGATCGCCGCAGCGGTGGCGACGATGATCGTCATACTGATGACGTTGGCGAAGATCGCTCCGGTCACCGAATCGATGCGAATTGCCCTCAGATCCGACGCTGTCCCGCCGCGCTCGACCACGGCCGCTGCCTGATACAGCTGCATGTACGGCGTGATCGTCGTACCGATCAAGGCAACGGCCACGAAGAGGAATTCCTTGCTGCCAGACAGATGCGGGATGAACGTATTGGAGGCAACGCTCCCCCAGCGTGGATGGCCGAGCAGTGCAGAAATCGGATAGGCGAGGAACACGAGCGACAAGAGGATGAAGACCCGTTCTGCGTATCGGTACGAGCCGAGTACGACGACTGCCCACACCCCGATGGCCGCAAGCGGAATGGCGATGTAGCGGGAGACGCCGAGTAGTTCGAGCGCTGCTCCGATGCCGGCGAATTCCGAGACGACAAGGCCGAGGTTGGCTACCAGCAGGCAGACGACGGAGAACGTTGCGAGGCGGAGTGAGAACTGTTCGCGAATGAGCGATACCAGTCCGTTGCCGGTCGTGGCACCGAGGCGCGCCGACATCTCCTGCACGACAACCAACGCCACCGTGACGAGGAGCATCACGAAGAGCATCTTGTAAGCGAACTCTGCTCCTGCAGACGCGTAGGTGACGATGCCACCGGCGTCGTTACCGGCGTTCGCGGCGATCAGGCCGGGTCCGAGGATCGCCACGACGGCAACGATCCGGCGGAACCGTCGCCGTACTCCGGCGCGCAGCGTGGATGGGCGCAGCGTCAGTCTCATCGGTCACCGACATTGGCGCGTAGCCAACTGCGGGTCGGCGTCAGCGCGTCGAGCACGTCGTCGAGCAGGATGCGCCCGAGTGGGTGCCCGTCTTCAGAGATCACCACCACGGAACTGCGTCGATTCGAGAGCACGGCATCGACGACTTCGTCGATCGAGGCATCAGCGGTCACCGTTATCGGCCACGGAGGACCGACCAGTTGGCCGACCGGCCGGCCGCGGTCGGCCACCGCCAGTTCGAACAGCGACACGTCGTCGAGCAACCGTCCGTCGGCGTCGACGACGAGTATGGCGTCGAGGTCATCACGGTGACTGTCCATCGTCCGCAGCATGTCGAGGACCTCGTCGACGGTCGTCTCGCCACGCACGGCAATGACGACGCTGGTCATGATGCCGCCTGCCGATTCGTCCTCGTACTGGAGCAAGCGGCCGATGGCCTCGCGGGACTCCTCCGGCATCGCTGCGAGGATCGCCACCTGGGCGTCTTCGTCGAGCTGGCGCATCGCCTCTGCCGCTTCGTCAGGCTCCATCTCGGCGATGATCAACGATGCCTTCTCGGGAGCGATCTCACGCAACAGACGATCGCGCTGGTCCGTCTCCATCTCTTCCAAGGCGTCGGCGGCGACGTCGATGTCCATCGAATCGACGAGCCCTCGGCGCTGCGATTGCCCGAGTTGTTCCAGAAGGTCGGCGAGATCGCCCGGTCGCAGCCGACGAAGTTCTCGGTTGGCGCGTTCCAGGCGAACGTTGCCGAGACCGCCGACCATCTGGATATCGGTCCAGTCGATGACCCGTTCCGGTGTCGCCCTGCTGCGGAAGCGTCGCGGGCCAAGTCGTCGGAGCAGCGTGACGAGGCCGGTTTCCACCCCGACGAGACGAATCGAATCTCCGACAGGGGCAATGTACAGATCGGAGGCACGAACGATCTGCACGCCATCGATGTCGACGAGCTGGTGGTCGACGACATCGCCCATCAACAGCACCTCGCCGTCGCGTCGTTCGAATTCACGGACATCGAATTGCGACGTCGACAACGTGACAGTGCGCCCAGTGAGTGTCGCCACATGTTCGACCGGCACGAATGCCTTTCGCCGCCCGATCCGGACGACCAGTCCACTGACATGCGGCACCCGAGCGTCTTCCGGCCTGGCGATGACATCGACGACCCGCCCGACTTCGACCCCGCCCGCCAATTCGACGGGTCGGCCGATGAGACCGGCAACGGATACGAGTTGCTCCCGGATGGACCGCTGATCGACCAGCCTGCCACGGAAGCGCCGCATCGACGGCAGCATGAATCCACCTGTGCGTGTCACAGATCACCTCCCGGACTCAACAACTTCGACAACTTTCGTCCCTCGACCCAGAGGGCACTTGACTCTACGACGGAAGCACGGCTGCCTGCCAGCGGGTTCAACAGGCACGCAGCTCCGTTACCGTGACTCTCGTGACGGACCTTGCTGCGCGCCCGACTGTGGCGGCTCACGTTCCGCTCGGGGCGTCGGCGATGGCGCTCGGCGCAGGGCTCGTGTTCAGCCTCGGCGCTTTGATGGCCCGCGAGGCAACGCATGCCGACGTCTGGCAGTACCTCATCTGGCGGTCGATCGGCATCATCGTCGTCATCGAGGCAGTGAGCCGACTTCGGCGGCGACCGACCGCACTCGGCCGCGCCTACGGCGGAGGTCGGCTGATGTGGCTGGCGTGTCTGTGCCTGCTCGTCGCCTCGCTCGCGTTCGTCTACGCGTTGAAGAATACGACGGCGGCGAACGCCGCCTTCTTGTCGTCGGTCACGCCGCTGTTCGCCATCGTTCTCGGCAGAGTGTTCCTCGGCGAGCGCCTGACGCGGATCACGATCGCGGCCACGGTCGTGGCGCTGATCGGGCTGGCGGTCACGGTCCTCGGCGACCTCGGCAGCGGCGGCATGGTCGGCAATATTGCTGCCGTGATGTCAGCACTCGGCTTCGCCGGCTACACGGTCTGCGTCCGTTCGGACCTGCAGCGCGATTGGTCTCCGGTGCTTCCTGGTTACGCGTTCGCCCTCGTGCTGCTCTGTGGCATCGTCACGTTGATCAATGGGCGCCCGTTGCTGCCGGGTCCGGTCAGCACCGCCTACGCCCTTGCGCACGGCGCCGTGATCATCGTCGTCGGTACGCTGCTGTTCAACGCCGCGTCTCGCGCTGTCCCGGCTGTCGCCATGACGATTTTTGCCCAAACTGAGAATGTCTTCGTGCCGATCTGGATCTTCCTGTTCATCGGTGAGCGTCCGCAGAGGACAGCACTCGTCGGCGGTGCGATCATCTTCACCGCCATTGTCGCCAAGGCCACGCTCGATGCCAGGCCGGAAGCCGACCCGGCACACGACTTCCCGGTCGAGGCTGGTCCTGGATCGATCGCCTGAAGCGCTCCGGCGGCGTTCTTCGCCGCTCGGCACCGACGATCTGCAGGCCGCTGACCGCTGACCGCGATGCCGTGCAAGACTGAGCGCGTGGGGCGAGGTAGTTTTTCGATCTTGGGGCGTCGCGTGAAGGGGCTGATGGCGGTCGGCATGCTGGTGCTGTGCTCGTGCGGCTCCGTTACGACAGGGGCAACGTCGACGACACCGGCGACCCGGGCCCCGACGCTCGCTCCGTTGACGTCGACGACCGCGCCGTCGACGACCGCGCCGCCGACGACGGCGCCACCTCCGACCACGAGTCCGCCCGCTGTGTTCGCATCCTGCGGGCGTGGGACCTCGAT
>Ga0123338_10002252_pt1 | contig 18114 bp, 20 predicted proteins | sample grotaG_FD_89793 | JGI IMG/M metagenome (GOLD analysis project Ga0123338, IMG submission 89793) | Glacier valley bacterial and archeal communities from Borup Fiord, Nunavut, Canada, to study Microbial Dark Matter (Phase II) -... | ecosystem: Environmental > Aquatic > Freshwater > Ice > Glacier ...
CACGAAAGCGACGACTAACCGGCCACATGCCATAAACCCGGTCCAATCAGTTCACCCAGACCGATCACCCGATCGGTCTGAGTATCATAATATGTCTTCAGCAGATCAAGCGAATGACGATCATAAAACACATCGTCACTCGGTAACAACGCATAACGTCGGAAAATCCGATCATACAAAATATAACGGAGTTGGCTTTCAGTCAAATCAGAAGTCAGATGAGACAGCCAATATAAATCCGTAGTACCACGATTAAGCACTGGCGGAATATCAACATGGCCGGCACGCAACCAACCGCCACCAATATACACATCGAGCGTATGCGGACCATGCGGAAAACACGCCTGACGCAGTTCGACTTCAGTAGGCGGTCGGCCGGTCTGCAAAGCAAACCGCACACTGCGCACAATCAATTCATCCAATCCATCACCAGCACAATAGCCCCACAACAAACGGCGCGAACCATGCGTGAGCAATGCGAGACGCTCGTCCAATGCCAACAACTGCGGACGTACAGCAACAAGGCCATCACTCACATCGTAATTACCGTATAAGTGTGCTTGCACATCCCAATCTGCATAGTAACGTAAAGCACGTTCGGACAGCAGCGCAATTTCACTGGCATCCGCCATAAGCTCAGCATGATCAAGGCGCCGTGTCAGATCAGCCGGCCAGACATTGAGCACAAGCACTGTCTCGAAACCACAGCCAAACAGCCGATCCAGCAAACCAAACAAAATATCGGTGCCTTCACGAGTATACTCCAATATATCACTGACCCGCCCTTCGAGTGCTGGATGTCTGAGCAGATAATGTCGCGAGCTGCCGTCTAAACCGAGCTTTACCGACAATCCTTTTTCGCGCACAAAAGCCGCCAACCGCTGATGTGGCCAAGCCAACCATTCTTCAAGCGTAACCATCATTATAGCCTTTGTAACATCCGAGAATTTGTGCTATTCTAACATACAAGACGCAGCAAATCATCATCCTAACGAGCCATAGGTCATAAAAACATATATTCAGATACTATATCAGGATCATCTCAGTAGATCTGGAAAGGTTGCTACTAGAAATTACCGATGATAAAATAACTGACGCCGACAACATCGCCAAAATCCAATCATTATAAAATTGATATATAAAATATGCCGCCATCAAGCAACTTCCAGACAGGAAAAAAGCATGTATTCGACGGACAATGAACTCAACCAACTCATCAAACAACTCGGTCAGGGCAAAACGGACAGCGTCGCCTACGATACCGCATGGATAGCACGGCTGCACGCCAGATACCCAAGTACCGGTTCAGCACGTACAATACGTTGGCTGCTCGATAGACAACACAGCGACGGCAGCTGGGGCAGCGATGTATCACATTATCACGACCATCTAACCTGCACACTGGCCGCTATTTTAGGACTCGCTGAAAATGATCGAGCAAGCTACCAGCAGTCCATCGAAAACGGACTGAGTTATCTACAAAACAACGCCGGAAAACTGGTCAACGACCGAAATGACACAATCGCTTTTCGCGGGGTGAGCAACCTGCTGCTGGAAGATGCACGCACCATCGGACTACAAGTGCCGGACCAGATCCCCTATAAAAACGATAGCAGCGGCAAACTTCAGTTCCTGAAACAACATCCTGAACAATGGCCCACCCATCCGATTGTTCATTCACTGGAATGTTTCCGAGTCGGCTTACCCGCCGTTACAAACTGCCTGGCCAAAAACGGGTTGATCGGTGCGTCACCAGCCGCCAGCGCAGCCGTCCTACTGAATTCAGAACAGTCCGAACCAGCAATATTGGCAGCACTCGAAAAACTACAACAGACAGATGGTGGCTATCCAACACTCAGCACAATCGACCTATTCGAGATCGTCTGGTCAATTGATATGCTCAAAAACAGCGGTCAGCTAAACCACGAACAACGCCAAGCACTGAAAATACCACTCGATTACGTGTGGCAGCACTGGACGACAACACAGGGCCTTGGTGCCAGCAGCCAGCTCGCCTGTACCGACTTAGATGACACCGCCGCCGCTTACGGTGTGCTGAACTGGGCTGGCTATCCAGTCAATCTGGACGTCTTTGAACACTACGAGAAAAACGACCATTTTGAAACCTTTCCAAATGAGACGGATCCATCGCTAAGCGCTCATCTACGACTATTAGCCGTTCTGAAAATACAACCGCCATCGGCACGACGCAGCCGATGGATCGCCAAAATTCTTACCTTCCTGCACGAATATACAAGTGAGTGGACCGATAAATGGCATGCCAGCCCACTATACCTATGGACACTGGCCGCAACCATCTTACACAACCTGGACGAACCACTGGCCGATCGCCACTTACAAGCCATTCTGAACAACCAAAATGCCGACGGCGGCTGGGGTTACTACCAGTCAAGCAGCGAAGAAACAGCGTACGCCTTACAGGCCCTTAATCAACGGATGAACTGCCCGACAGACATTCGCGAGGCAGGTTACCGCTATCTAGACGAGCATCACAGCGATCAACCACCGGCCTTATGGATTGGCAAATGTTTATATCATCCGCCACTCGTGGTACAAGCAGCCATCTGGGCTGCACGACCACTAGCCTTATACAATGAGCAAAAAACGACATGATCAGTAAACTCTGGAAACGCTGGACCACCACGCACTCAGATAATCCATTCCGCGAAAAAACTATCCGCGTGACCAGTGGCATTCTAACCCTGATCAGCGGAGCAGCCGTGCTGATGCAGATAGGCTTCACCAGCAACGCCGCGCAGCTAGCCTACCTACTGCTGATCGGGAGTATTTTCAGTCTGTCCAGCCTGTCAGCCATGCTCGTCGACCGTCGACACATAACCGCCGCCAGCTACTCACTGACTGCCATCTTTCTGACGACCAGCCTAGGGCTGGTGCTCATGTACGGCATCACAGCGCCTCCCGTTTCACCTATTCTCACACTGACTCTGATCATGGCTACTTTAGTGCTACCTCGTGGAGCACTGGGCGCAACCACCACATTCACCATCGGGCTAATTGGACTAGTCACAGCACTGCAAGGCCATGGCCTACCCGAACCAACTATAGCCAATGTCGGCAGCGCCATCAGTGTACTCAATATAAGCCTGATTCTGATAGTAGCTTATGTGCTACTGCGTCAGCTGCGCATGGAATTTGACGATCGGTTATCAGACAAAGACATCGCTCGGCAAGAAGCCGAAAAAGCCAATCGCGCCAAATCACAGTTCCTGGCCAATATGAGTCACGAACTGCGCACGCCCTTAAACGCCATCATCGGCTTCACCGAAATCCTGGACATGGACATCAACGGCGAACTGAACCCAGAACAACGTGAAGCCGTTCAGCGTACCCATGCCAACGGTGAGCGACTGCTGGCACTCATCAACGACATCCTGGATCTGTCACGCGTAGAAGCTGGCCGCACCGAACTCAAAATTGAACCGGTCATGCCACGCATACTGTTGAGCGAAACCCTGAACAGCATGCGCTCACTGGCCGATAAAAAAGGACTGATACTGCAAAGTGATTTCAGCAGCGATACGCCTGAAACCATCCTGAGCGACCCGCAAAAACTGACTCAAATTGTGACGAATTTGATAGGCAATTCCCTAAAATTTACCGAACACGGCGGAGTATATCTGAGCACCGAAGCCGACAACGACAACTGGCTGATCAAAATACGCGATACCGGGATCGGCATTCGACCAGAAGATCAGTCACGTATCTTCGAAGCTTTTCAACAAGCTGACAACAGCGATACACGCACGCACCAAGGCACGGGTCTAGGACTGGCCATCACCCGACGTTTCATCACCTTAATGAATGGAAGCATCAGCGTCGAGAGCCAATATGAACACGGCTCCACCTTTACCATACGACTGCCGCGCCAGATCGGAAACGCCTGATGAACAATGATCCGCACAACTGGCGCATCATGGCCGTCGACAACGAACTAGACAGCCTGAATCTGATGGAACGGTTGTTAAAACATAGACAAATCAATTATTGCCTGTTAAGCTCAGGTGAGCAGTGTCTGGCCCAAATAGACAAATACCAGCCGACCATTCTGCTGCTGGACATTCAGATGCCCGTCCTGAGCGGCTGGCAAGTCATCAGCCTGCTGCGCAGTGACCCGCATTGGGAAACACTGCCCATCATCGCAGTAACGGCACACGCTATGCACGGCGACCGCGAACGCTTGCTGAAGGCAGGCTTCACCGAACACTTTGCGAAACCCATCAGTGCGCGTAAACTAATCGAACAAATTCAGGAAACACTCAACAAAGGAGAACAAGTATGAATATTCTACTGATCGATGACGACAACGACACCCAAAAAATGATTCGGAGCATCGCCGAACACGATGGCCACATTATCCGTACCAGCAGCAGCGGACAAGACGGGCTGCGCGAGTTGAGGAGCTGCGCAGCGCCGGACATCGTACTGCTGGATATCTATCTACCCGATCTGGATGGCTATCAGACACTGAACGCGATCCGCGCCAACTATCCCAAACTACCCGTAGTAGCCATCACCGCTTATTATACAGAAGCGACCAGTAACGAACTGAACGCACGCGGTTTCAACGGCTTTCTGCAAAAACCACTATCGCCGACTAATATGATGAGCTATCTAGTCGGTATCGCCGCGCTATAATGCCAAAAACTGCCATCGTCATCGACGACAACACTGACAACTGCACGCTTTTCCGAACCATACTGGAAAATGATGGCGTTCAGGTAACAGTTTACGAGAATCCCGAAGAAGCATTCGCTAATTTAGGCCAGCAGTCGTACGATCTGTGCCTACTGGACTTACAGATGCCTATTCTGAACGGCATCCACATCCTGCGCAGCATCCGACCCAGCGAACAACACGCGGCAATGAAAATTATCGTGATCACCGCACAGGCACAAATGGTTTCAAGCGAAGTCAACGAGCTAGCCGACTTCGTCATGTATAAACCAATCAGCATGCGTAATTTCGCGCAATTCAGCCGCCGGCTGCTGAAAATTCAGCAAACACTCTAAAAAGGAACTGATGAATAAAACTATGCTAGGCCGACAAGCCATCATCATCGGCAGTTCGCTGAGCGGTCTGCTGAGTGCCTCGCGATTGGCCAATCATTATGAAAAAGTTATCTTGATCGAACGTGATACGCTGGAAACGGGCCAGCGTAACGGCGTTCCACAGGGTGCCCACACCCATATCTTGCTAGAAAAAGCACTTGATCTCTTGAACGGCTGGTTCCCCGATTTCGAGGCGGCACTCGATCTGGCGCAAGTACCGCGCATCCACTGGCTGAAGGACGTGCGAATGTACCACAACGGCTGGCTGCCACGCAGCGCGGCCGGCGTGCTGACACGCAGTGCCACTCGTCCACTGCTGGAAAGCATCATACGTCATCTAGTACTGCAAAACCCGACTATCGAACTACGCACTGGCAGCACCGCCCACAAACCGCAGCATAACCACCACCTGAAACGCGTGACCGGCGTACGAATCGAGCACAACGACCAATACGAAGACTTAACTAGCGACCTGATCATCGACAGCAGCGGACGCGGCAGTCGAGCGGCAGGCTGGCTGGCCGACTGGGGCTACGGACAGGTCGTTAAGGAAAGCATCGACGCTCATCTGAGCTACACCTCACAAGCCTATCAGACGCTGAATACTGACTCAGACTGGAGCTTAATGCGTATCAGCAGTCTACCCGGTGGCCTGCCGCGAGGCGGCCTACTGACGCGTACTGAACAAGGCTGGCTGTTGACGCTGGCCGGTTACGGCAAAGGCCATCACCCACCACTCACCGATTTTCAAGCGTTTGCGGACAGCCTGGCTCATCCAGCCATCGGACAAGCCATCCGGAACGGACAGCCGCTGGGCAAAAGTGCCATCAGTCAATCGACCGCCAATATTCGGCGGCGCTTCGATCAGCTGCCGCAGCTGCCCGACGGGTTTCTGGTGATGGGCGATGCACTAGCCGCTTTCAATCCCGCCTACGGCCAGGGAATCGCCGTCAGCGCCTTACAAGCGGCTCAACTGGAAAAGATGCTGCCCACGCGACCGACCGGCCATGCCCTGCAAAAAGCATTGATACACCAGACTGACAGCGCCTGGTTGATGGCAGTCGCAGCCGATCGCCAGTGGCTACCCAATCAAGCCGAATCGAACACCGAACGGCTGGCTCGCCAGTGGCTGCAAACCGTGCAAGCAGACATGCTACACGATGAAAAACTGCGCACACTATTCATTCGCACTTTCAATATGCAAGCACCGCTCGAACGACTATTCATGCCCGACGTACTGATGCAGGTCGCACGTACGCATCTGAGCCGACAAAACTGATGCAGCGCTACCTGAACGGACTGCTGATCAGCATCATCGGGCTGCTCATCGTACTCGCCAGCCTGGAAGGTACACAGCTGCTGCGCCAAACCGAACATATCCAACTGATCAGCGACATCCGCCAGCAGCTGCTCGATGAACTGGCCAATGGCCAACCAGTCGCCTTAACTAGACTACCCTACGACGTGCAGCTGATCAACAGCCCAAAACCAGCCGACCTATCAATTGGCAGCCAGCACTATCGACTGCTTGACAGCCAGCCCTTTCGCAGTCACATAGGCCGTCAGCTGCTGGCACTGCTAATCGGCAATATCCTGATCGGCAGCCTATGTGCCGGACTAGGACTGCTGACCATCAATCGGCTGTTCGCGTCTTTCAGCACGCTCATTCAGACCGCCGAACAACTAGCCAATCAGCAGCTGGAAATAGTCAAGACGCTGCCCGGTTTAACAACGACCGACCTGCACAAACTGGACAGCGCGCTGAAAACGATCAGCACTCAGCTGGGCAGCTTATACAATACACTCGAAACACGCATCGCCGAACGAACCCGCCAGCTGGCGCTCCTAGCCGAACTCAGCAACCTGGGCGTCCACCCACCAGAAAACCTGGACAGTGCCATTCAGGCCATCTTAGCACGCCATCTGAACCTTGAGAACATATCGATCGGGCAGCCCGAACAGCCGATCGCACTCAGCATTCCACTCGACTTCAATGAACGCTGGCTGCTCATTGAAGATGAACGAGCCAGCGACAACAGCATCCGACAAGCCCTCTGGCTGAGTGCTCCGCTCATCGGCAGCCTGCTCAGACAGCATACGCCTGCACCAGCGCCAGAAGTTGACCCGCACTGACCGGCTTATCGACCACCTGATCGAAACGGCCACGATAAGCGATACTCAACGCATCAGAAAAAGCGGTGACCGCAATGACGGGCGTGCTCGGAAAACCAGCCGCCCGAAAGCGATCCACAAACGCACCGCCCTGCAAACCGCCGCCTTTCAGCATAACATCCAGAAATACTATGTCCGGGCGCACTGCAGCGATCAGCAGCAGCGCTTCTTCGCCGCTAGCCGCCAGCTGGACGGTATATCCATCTTGCTCGAATACGGCCTTCTGAAAATAACGAAGCGCCAAATCATCTTCAATCACCAAAATATTCACAGCGTCTCCAACGGCAATCGAACTTCAAAGACATGATCGTGCAGAATAAGCGTGCCACCTAACAACTGACTGAGCGCGGCGGCCAACGGTGGGCCCAGTCGAATACCGCTTTCAACGGCATCATCTTCACGACTGAGCTGATACACCATATCAAACACCTGTTCACTTTCAAAGGGGAAACTAGCCGTCGTCAAGCCGATCGAAACAGCCAGCCAGCCGCGCTCATCCAACCACACCCGAACCTGTGGAAATTCCGGAAAAACGTCGACCAGTGCAGTCAAAATAGTACGCATCTTATTTTCGTCAAACCGCGCGCGTTCCGGCAGATCAGAAGCGACCGACACTTGCGCCAGCCGCTCACCGAAAGTACCTTCCAGCAGCACACGCACCGACAGTGGCCGCTTGCGTTCGGGCAAGGCCCCCGCTTCCAGCCGCGCCAGATCGATAGTCGCATTGAACAAACGCAGCAAGCGATTAGTATTCGCAACGACCGCATCCAACCAAACACGCATCCCCTGATCGCTGGCCGCCGTCGTAATCGGTCGACAGCCACCGATCCCGTCCTGCAAAACCGCCATCATGCTCAGGATAGCCGTCAGCGGGGTGCGCAGTTCATGACCCAGACTGCCCAGAAAACGCGCTTTAGCCAGACTGAGCGCCTGTGCTTGGCGCAGTGCCTGTTCAGTTTCACGACGCAGCATCACCACCACCGCCAGCCGGTCCACTGTCGCGCTGTGTTGAATGGCCAACACTGCTGTCAAACCGCCCAACAGCAGCAGCACCAGCAGTGGCCGGTCACTAGCCGGTGCATCACCATGCAGCAAATCATTCGTCCAGCCGCCCAGCACCGACAGCACCATCATAAACAGGCCGCCCTGTATCAACCAGTTGACGCGCAGCAGCGCCAACAGCGCCACGAACAGCGCCGCCAACAGAATATCGCCAGGCGTTTGTCGAAAAGCAGCCAGCCCAGCCAGCCCAGCCAGCCCAACCAGCAGCCCCCCTTCAGCCCGTCGCCAGTAGATCAACCCAACCAGCAGCAGCGTCAAGCCACACAGCAAAGTATCCAGCGAACTGACCGCCCAGGAACGCCATAGACCATACACCGCCGCCATCAACAGCCCTGAACACAGTCGATCAAACATGCAGCACACGCGGCAGCTCGACTGAAAACACGGAGCCAATTCCCAACGTCGAACTCACCATAATATGTCCCCCCATTCGTTTGACCAGATTGGCCGTGACGGCCAGCCCGATGCCCGCCCCAGTCGGCGCTTCGGTCACCTGCGCCTGCCAGTCCCGTTCAAACACGCGTTCTCGATCGCCTTCGGAAAGGCCAATCCCACTATCGCTGACGGTAAACCGCCAAGCATCGGTCGAAGGCGCATCGAGCACCATCAGAATACGCCCACCAGTACTAGTGTACTTGATCGCATTGGACAACACATTCGTCAGGATCTGCACCAGGCGCGTCTCATCGGTTTGCACAATGTCCGGCGTATTGGCGGCAACGGCCAGCTCAAGACCGTACAAACCCTTTTCCTGAGCCTGAATAGTATACGTCTGTTGAAACTCACTGAACAGCAAACGCAGTTCGATCACGTCAACCTTGAACGGAATCGATTCGTCATCGTCCAGAGTGGCCATATCCAGCACGCTTTCGACCAGCTTAATCAAACGCTCGGTGCTCTTCTGAGCCAGATCCAGATACAACCGTTCGGCCTCATTCAACGTCCAACCGGTCGCCTGCGGCTCGTTCATCCAATACAAACCGCCTCGAATAGGACCCAGCGGGGTACGCGCTTCATGATCGAGCTTGCGCGTGAAACGATCCTTCGCTTCATTGGCGGCTTGCGCCAATGCCACCGCCTGCTGTGCCTGCTGAACCACTTCCGCTTCGCGAGTCAGCGCCCGCTGCTGTTCAGCGCGCAGCAGCCAAAACACAACCAATACCGCCCACACCAGCAGCAGCAAATCCAGGGCAACCAGCGACTGCCCCGAAAACCACACCCACAGCCCACTATACACCACACCGCCCGCCAACTGTGCCCACAGCAGCCAGCGCCGCGTTTCGGCGTTCAATGCCAGCAGCAGCGTCAACAAAAGCACGCTCAACGGCAGTTGCGAATAGGGAAACGTCAGAACATACACTAGCCAGTACACCAACCAGATCGACAGCATCGCCAACCAGGCCAGACGAGCCGCTGCCGGTCGGCCCGCCCGTACCAGCAGCGCGGCCGCGACCACTGCCAGCAGACTGCTCAGCAGGGGCAGCGCATAGTCCGTTGCAACTGGCACTAACAGCGGATACAGCGCCAGCAGCAGCCACAAACCAGCCAAAACCACCGTCAACCGTTCGGCATAACGTGCCATCAGACCTCACGCTGCCGATCCAGCAGACTTTTAAGCAGCGCCGCAAAAGGCCCTGGCTGAATCGGCTTGGCGCTGAAATGATCGACCCGTGCTTCATGCCGCTGATCGGTCAACCAGCTGTTGGCACTCGAAACGACGACATGCATAGCATTCAGACGCGGCGTCTGATCGATCCAGGCAATCAACTGTTCACCGTTCATAAGCGGCATCCGCAGATCGACCACCGCAAGATGAAAGAAAGTATCACGCAGCAAGATCTGAGCGGCCAGTCCATTGATAGCTTCATAAACTAAATAACCAGAGCGCTCCATATGCAAACGGGCATTCATACGATTGGTCAATTCATCTTCAACGATCAGCGCCAGCGGTTGTACGACACCTGTTACCGGATCGATTCTAGTCATATAGATCACCTCGCAGTGATTATAAAGCGAAACACGAACATCAGCTATCACAATCGTGTTCAAAGTAGAGTACACTGAGCAGGCAGCTTTGATACGGAGCAAGTATGCCATTTTTTCTACAACAGCCTTCGCTGCAAAGACGGTTAACGCTGTTAATGAGCGGTGTAGCCCTGCTGGCGCTGCTCATCCCGAATCTAATCAATCAATCCAGTAACCCGCTCAGCAATTGGCTGACAACCAGCCAGCCTGTACTGAGCGAACTTGTCAAAACACCGCTCAGCGCTGCCCAGCTGACGAAAACGCTCAGCCAGCAGCCTAATTGGCAGAGCCTGGTCCTGCTCGACTCGTCCGGCCATCTGCTGTTCGGCAGCGGGCCAGCACTGCCCGACCTCACTAAAGCCTACCAGCTGCTGGTGGACGAACAGCAGCGCGTTCGACTGAGCATCCGACAAAAGATGCCCAACGGCTATCTGATCGCCGTCTCGCAAACACTGCCCGACGCGCTCACCCGCAGACTACTGATCCGACAGCCGAATGGCAGCTGGCAAGGGCTGAGCGGAGAAGAATATGGCGAACGCCCCAACGGGCAGCTAGTCAGTCAGCTGGATGTACTGGTGCTCGATCAAAACGACCGACCAAGTTGGCTCATCAGCTTATTGCTCAGCGTGTTCGTAAGCGGCCTGCTTAGCCACTTGCTGATCCGCCCGCTCACCATTCTGACCCAGACCGCCGAGAACATCGCCATTCAGCCCGTCATCAGCAGTGATCGACTGCCCGAACGGTCTACCGACCGTACCGAAATCGGACGGCTGCGGAATGCCTTCCGTAAAACTGTCGAACATCTGATCGGCCTGATCGATGAACAAAAAGGCACCAATCAGGCACTTCAACAGGCGCGTGCCGAAACCGAACAGGCCAACCAGATCAAGGATCGCTTTCTGAAACAGTTGTCACACGAACTGCGCACGCCACTGAATACCATCAACGGCTACAGCGAACTGCAACTAATCGGCGAAGCACCCGAGCTACTGAGCGGACAAGTTGATCTGAAAACGTATCTGGCCAGCCTGCCGAACGAGGCCCGCCGCACTGAAATCAACACGTACTACATCATCTGGACACAGGGTCAACGGCTGCTCAGTGCCGTGGAACGAATGGTCGATTTATCACGTCTGGAAGACAGCCGCCTGACCTTTCAATACGAAAATTGCGATCCACAAGCGCTGCTCAACGAACTACGCCAGATGCTTCAAGCACAGCCTGGAAATACGCTGGACATTCTCAGCAAACCCGATCCTGAACTGGTACACCAGCTCGAGCTGCCCGTTCAATTGGTACGAACAATGCTGAACGAACTGGCTATCTACAGCGTGCGGCACACGCTTCAGGGACAACTGCAGCTGAGCGCTCGCTCAACCAGTCATCAGATCATTTTTTCAGTCAGCGACAATGGCCCAGGCATTGCCTGGAATGAACTGAACAGCCTGCGTGAACCGCTAGGCGCTTTCGGAGTCAGCCAGCGCACCGTGCAGGCACTGGGCGGCAGCCTGGACATCAGCAGTTCAACCGATACAGTCCACCACGGCAGTCTGTTCACTCTGATCCTGCCCACTCAACGTCCGCGCTGATCGATCAGCGCGGACGCCGCTCGTTCAGCGCTCTCGACCGCCCCATTCATCTTGCCGTGACCGATCAGACTGGTATGCTCGCCACAAAAATACAAACGGCCGACCGGCAGCCCCTCCACACCGCGCAAAGTCGTCCACTGACCAGGCAGATAACACGAATAACTGGCCTGCACAAACGGCTGAGTCGGCCAGTGCATACGCAGCGCCTGTCCGCTATACGCAGCGGCTGAGCCTGGAAAAACCTGTTCTATCTGCTGAACGATGCGATCGGCCTGGTCCTCGACACTACCCTCACCCAGCCGTTCGCCACGCAAACCACCCAGATAATGCGTCAGCGCTGCCGATTGGCCCAGTTGACCACGAGTGGCCTCCCAGCTCGATAAATAGCCGAGCGTCGAATAACTGGTGCCCTGCGCGGCGTGATCATGCCAGACCGGCCGTTGATAAACCGTGATCAACTTGGCATTTGTGCCGTAACCAAGCGTATCAATAGCCAGCCGCTGCCGTTCGGGCAGAGCTATCTGACAGTCGATCGTGCGTAAAATGCTGAACGGCAGCGCCAGCACCAGGCAGCGGGCGGTGACGTCGCCGCCCGTCTCAAACGACAGCCGATAGCCATCACCTGTTTCAGCCAGCGCTTGCAGACGGCGTCCACAAAAGGGCGGCACCCACAGCTGATCGGCGATGCGCTGCGTCAACTGATCGCTGCCCCCGGCCAGTCGAAAACGCTCATCCGAATGGCCATATACTTGCCACAGACCCGGCTGCCGTCCAATCAAGGTCAGCAGATTGAGAGCGCTTTGCTCGGCAATCTCACGGCCGAATTCATTGACATAAGCCGCTTCCAACACGTCACGCAGCAGACCGCGCACCCGCCACCGATCGAACCAGTCCGCAATGCTCAACCGATCTAACCATTCGGCATTGCGTGGATTGTCATAGGTAATCGCACCGCTGCCAGTAAGCGTGTTCAAATCAGCTTCAATGCACGGGATAAGCGGTTGAAAAGCAGCCAACAACTCGGCCAGTTCGACATGTCGCCCGCCGAAATAGTAAGTTTCATGACGGCCCTCGTCGATTGCCGACAGATCGACCAGCGGCAGTGCCAACTCGGTCACCAGCTGCCGAATAGCTAACTCGTCACTATCGATGAACTCACCACCATATTCCGCCGTCTGCTGAGCCGGCAGGACGCCGCGCGCGGTATACATGCGCCCGCCCAACCGTTCACTGCCTTCAAATATATAACTGACCAAGCCCGCCTGCTGCAAACGGTAGGCACACGTCAGGCCAGCCATACCCGCCCCTACAATCACGATGTCCAGCATAACTTCAGTCCCAGATGACGTTGAAGAGCGTGTCTGCATCCGAATCGCACTGAGTGTAATCCTCGAAAATGACCGTAGGATGCAGATGACCGCCAAAACGGCGAATAAGCGCGTACACATAGCCATAGATCATATCGTCCGAATGCGGTGAAGCGTTGACCACCTGAATATGCCGCTCAGATAAACGAGTGGCCCGAATCGTATCCTGATCGGCCTGATCGCGAAAATTCATCGGGTACGAAGCGGCAAACACATCGACCGCTTCAGCCAGTGAAGCAATCGGCGGAAAAATCGCACTATCGATGATCTTCATGCCGACTGAAACCAACGCCATCATGCCTCCCGCGCTTGTCTTAATGGCACGCTGCACATCCAGCGTCAACTGTTGTGGGTACCAGACCGACGGATCGATGACCGCCAGCCCATACTCGAGCAGCACATGCTCGAAAGCATCCCGCTCGATGGCCTGATCGTAGGCTTGTAGCGCTCGTCCAATCACCTGTGCCGCAGGTGTCGATGCCACATATTTTTTCATATAAATCCCTTAAATAAGCCAAGTAACGTTTATAGCTTACCACCGATTGATCGGATATACTCAACGAGAAACGCATAGAAAGTATACACAGTGTCCGAATACATCAAATTCGACAAAAGACCGCCCGACAAAAAATATGGGAAAAAAGGCGCTGAACGCATTCAAAAAGCGGTCTATGAACTTACCATCACTAAACGCGACACGCCACCCGACCAGTATCAATGGCTACATATCGACGATAAACCAGCGCGCATCGCCTCAATTCGCGGTACGCTGCGTAGAATCAATAAAGTCGAAACAAACTGGCGCTGCATCACCGAAAGCGAAAAACTAGCCGACGGTCTGCTCCGACTCTACATCTGCCGCATGGAAAACACGCAAATTGATACACTCGCTTATCCAGACGCGTACATCAAAGAAATGCCATAGAACACCATCTTCGGCAATGGCATCAATTTCGGCGACGCCAGCGAGGAGAGAAGCATCGCCCGCTATATAGATATACTGGCTGTGAAAATTGAGGAAGCCTATCCAGAGGCAACCGTCACGGTCGGAATTGGCTCAGGAAATGTCGATGATAAAATCAATATAACCTACTCGGACGGCGAACACGGTCAAGACGGTCCCGAAGTAGATGCTATCCAGCATATTTCAAATGAAATATTCCTCGATGATTGGTATGTCCCAGCCGACGAAAATTAAGCAGATCGAACAAACAAACCGCAAACACTGATCAGTAAGAGGCAAATATGAAACATATCTACATGAAATTTCCAAATGGCGCGCAATTCAAATTTCCGGCTGATATTGTAGCTGACGATCGGGCTAAGTATTATGCCAAACAGGATAAACCAAACGATCCAGAAGGCGCACGAATTGTGTACGAGCAAGAATTCGACTACACGATGGCCGATCCATCGGAGTTAACCGACTGGCTGAAAAACAACATGGATTGGGCACACGTGTCTCACGCCGCAACAGAAATCGAAAGCGCGCCCAAACCCGATTATGCCCATTGGTTCAGCAATGCGGAAACAAAAGTAGTTGACGCATAAAAGTCGATATAGTCCACTTAGCAGGCAAACAATCAAACAGAAAGCAAGAAAACATGAGTCCTAAAGAAGCACGCAAACAGTATCCAAATGATTTTGCCGATGACGCCGTGTACGAAATTGTAGCACAAGTGAAAAATCAAAGAAACACAGTGATGAAATATCAAAACACGACTGGAGTTCTTAAAGCAATAAGAACAGAGAATATTGACCTCAACACGATAAGCACTTACGACTGCAAAGACGAATTATTTATCAAGGACGAGAACGCAGATATCCTGTTTTCCGCATATTACCGCAGCCATAATGCCTGCACAGACGTATGCACATTATTGGGTTTAAGTAAGCCCATAATACGACCACAGGATGTTCTGAAGATAGGGAAAAACCGGACAGCCGGAAAACCACTGATCAACCACCAGCAGATAAAAACAGCCAGACGCCGACTGCCCTAACGGACAGTCAATAAAGATAAAAGACATAAACGGAGCCATTTCATGAGCATACAAGAGCTTTCACTGATCGTTCCTTACGGTAATCACAAGAGCATCACGCTGGTGCTTAAAGCGCCCAGCGCCCAACTGATTTACAATCGGGAAACACCGATTATCATCAATTCAGTGCACTATATACTGGATATACGGTTTGAAAAAACTGACGGACTGTGGCATGAAATATCCAGTCGTCCAATCGTTCGAACTTTCAGCAACGGCAATCGAATGAACTGGAATGACCACATGCCGACAGCGCAAGCCCTACAAACAGCTCAAGAAATTATACATTATGTGATCGAACAGCTGCCTGGCATAAACCTAGATCCGGCTAAACGCTTCAATCTGCTGGCTAAATGTGAAGAATTGCAGACGAAGCTGGATGCGACACGCGCTACCGCAGCTGACTTACAGAGCCAGTTGGACAAGATTACGGCCGAATTGGAAGAAAAAAACTGTAGGTTTGCCTAGTTGATGATAGTGGGTGCCTAGTTGATGATAGTGGGTGCCTAGTTGATGATAGTGGGCACCCGTTGAAACCATGCTTAACATTTATGTAGATTGACATTGCACAAAGCTGTTGCAAAACTCCGTTGAGCGGGCAGGAAGAATGGAATTGGGTACCAGCAGCAATCTGAGTGAATGAATGTTTGAGATAATCCGTGTTCACGCTTGCAGTAGGGTGGGGGATGCGACGCTTGGGCTTTCATTCAGAAGTGAGAGAACCGTGTCATATGCAAACGAACCGCACTCCGTTACCATTAACAATACTCCCAAAGGGATGGGACACAACATTGATAAACGGGCGGTGCTGAGCGATACAGAGGTGTTGACGGTGGCGGTGTTGGTCGCCAAATATTTTCACAATTATCATGAACGGGCGTTAAGAGTGCTCAAACTGGGCGGTTATGTAGGACCAGGGCTGAGCATTTCGCGTTTCAATCGCCGCTTACACGCGTTGATTGTGAGACCCTACATCAAGGTTACGGGTTGCTACAGCGATTCTCAGCTAGATTGATATGTTAAATCCATTCATACACGGACGCGCGCTGTTAAATCAGATTGTCCAATAAGAGTATTTCTACGTATGTGTTTGATTAAGCGATCAACCATCCTGAGAACTGCATAGAAGGCGCAAAGCCGTCAATTTCGTGTGGTACTTTGCTAGATTACTCTCAGGTCGGATCTATACTGCCATTTTGCTGCTTAATCCAATCTACAACCGGCTTGACTAGAAGTTCTGCGACTCTTGGCGGAACTGCGTTGCCAATTTGGAGATATTTAGCTGTTAGGTTCCCCGCCGGTTCGAAGGTTTCATCAAAAGATTGCAAAATAGAGCACTCACGCCACGATAACCGTCGATTTGTTGTTCCTTGTAGCACCCACTGATCTTTACCTATCTTTTTCATAGGAGCGCCCATTGGATGCAATGTAACATGGTCACAGTCCGCAACAATCGTGTAGCTACATTCATCCCACGCTTTTTTTCGGTTTCTTGTAAGATAATGTCCGTGGAACTGAGTTTCTAGGTAGTCGCCGGTTGGCCATTCTGGTAGATGTAAGATTGTGTCATGCATCGTTTGGCAGGGTAATTTGCCCGGTCCGTGCTGAGCAGCTGGAAACTTGTATTCATACTGTAAGTCGTTGCGGACACCTACAAAGAAAATACGCTGTCTGGTTTGCGGAACTCCAAATTCATGTGCTTTTAATTTGCTAGAGTAAACCGTGTACCCTGATCCGATTAAGGCTTCTTCTTGGGCTTTGAAAAAGTAACCATTCTCTGCGGATTTTAACCCTGGTACATTCTCAATGAAAACAAACTTAGGATTCACATAAGGTATTGACTTTGTAAACTCAAGAAAAAGGTAGTTATCTTGATTAGCCCGTAAATCGCGGTCTCGATTTTTCCACTTTCGCCAAGCTGCGTTACTAAAGCCTTGGCACGGGTAGCATCCGATTAACAAATCGGCTTCAGGGATACTTGACTTAGCAATTTGTCGAATATCTCCTAACCGGAACTCGGTTTGTGGGAAGTTTCTTTGATATGTGAGTTGGACATTTTTATTGACATCATTTGCCCATAATATATTAATACCATTACGTTGTGCCCCAATGTCGAAACCACCACAACCTGAAAATAAAGAAACAGCGTTTATTGACATGTTTTATTCTCAGGTATACACTTTCAACTGCTGATTGTCTCGGTTAGTATATAATACACCATCATAACACTTGCGGCCAGAGTCAATTATTTAAGGTTGGGGCATAATGATTTTGCCCAGAGACTGTCATACACTTTGGTATAATAAGGGGGGAATGAGTAGAAAACTTTATCTCAGCGATCTGAGTGACGACGAATAAGCGTTTGTGGTGCCGTATTTGACGCTGATGCGAGAAGACGCGCCACAACGGGAACATTGGCTTTAACGGTGCCAAGAAGTGCTGTGGGCGGAAGGTGCAGGTGACGGGTAGATACGTTGAGGCATTTGCTAGCAGTCTACGTCAGCACTGCGAGTGAGCAGGATCGTGCCCAGGTCGCTTAATTGGCCGAGCAGGTACAAGTAGTGACCGGCGGCACGGTACAAGTCGCCTTCGTTGACCAGGGTTACACTGGCGAACAGGCCACCGCTGACGCTGACGCACAAGGTATCTGGCTGGAGGTCATCAAACTGCCCGATGCCAAACACAGCTTTATCCTTTTCCCTCGCCTTTGGGTGGTCGAGCGTTCCATTGCCTAGCTTGCTCGCTTTCGTCGCCTCGCTCGCGATTA
>Ga0123338_10002253_pt1 | contig 18111 bp, 16 predicted proteins | sample grotaG_FD_89793 | JGI IMG/M metagenome (GOLD analysis project Ga0123338, IMG submission 89793) | Glacier valley bacterial and archeal communities from Borup Fiord, Nunavut, Canada, to study Microbial Dark Matter (Phase II) -... | ecosystem: Environmental > Aquatic > Freshwater > Ice > Glacier ...
TAACTGCGATCGCAACTGTCCTTCAATTGCGTTACCTAATGACCGGAGAGCCGTCCGGATCGGAGTCTCTAGCATCGCCTTCAGCTGCGATCGCACGGACGGGTCAGCCGCATCCAACTGGCTCCAAAGGTCGGCTTCTATTGCCCTGAGAGTCGGCTTGAGATAAACTCTGACAGTCACATCAGTAGCAGTTTGATGAGATACCCGTAATAGAGCCTCTGCTAGAGCTTTGCGAGCCGCCAGAGAAATCAGCCAAGGATCGTCAAGAACTGAGAAAGGGCTGGGAATAAAAGTAATTCTTTGTACAGTCAATCCCGAGAATTGGCATAAATCTTTTAAAGCACTAGCAGCTAATTCCGGATTAATGGGAGAGGTAGCAATTTTAATCCATTTATTTTGGTATTCGGGTATCAAATTTTCTAGTGTTACTCCTTTAATCGGCGACATACCGCCATCCTTTTGGCTCGTATTCGCGTTGGATTTTTACCATCCAGGTACCGTGGGGAATCGCGATCGCTTGATGCTCTTCGTGGCTGAGCAGAGCCTGGGGAGAAAGGACACTTAGATACATCACACCATCGCGCTCAGATAAAGAGGCTACGCCTGTAGTAATTTGGTGTTTGTGTCCTGAGACTTCTCCAAATGCCAAAATCAGGTGAGGCAAAGGCGATTCTTCACCCGCCACCGACCCTACTGGCACCAAAATAACATCACCTTGACGAATTGGTTGCATAGATTACATTTGTTTTTGCGTATTATTCAGTAAATACCGTCAATGCTATCGAAATCCATGCAATGATTGTGACATAGAATCTCAGAATATTAAAAGTTCTCGGTATACACGTAGAGTATGAATGGTTTTAGTACTCACCCCACTTGGCTCTCCAGATGTCAAGATTAGGACAATCAATTTTCGGTACAGGAGACACAATTTGATTGCAGATAGGAAGAAATATGTTTAGAACTAGAAATAGAACGAGTTAACTATCCGCAAGTCGAATCTTGTCATTTTGAACCGGATGTCACCACTTATGAGAGATATGCGTTAAAGATTGATATAGCTGTCAATGCTTTGTGTCTCCCGACGACAACTGGTGTAATGCACTTCGGTGCTTGACACTTGGCTGAAATTATCTCAACTTGATTTTAATTGCCCTACAGCTGCTCTTTGCCAGAAATTTCCATGTCAACTCTTGTCATCGTTGAATCTCCTACCAAAGCTCGAACCATTCGGAACTACCTACCACGCGATTACCGTGTGGAAGCGTCAATGGGTCATGTGCGCGATCTCCCTCAGTCCGCTAGTGAAATTCCCGCAGCTGTGAAGGGGGAAAAATGGGCACAATTGGGGGTAAATGTTGACGCAGACTTTGAACCGCTGTATGTAGTCCCCAAAGACAAAAAGAAAATTGTCAGCCAGCTCAAAGAAGCGATGAAAGACGCTGATGAATTGATCCTCGCCACGGACGAAGACCGCGAGGGTGAAAGCATTAGCTGGCATTTATACAAGCTGCTAAATCCCAAAATTCCCACCAAGCGGATGGTATTTCATGAGATCACCGCTGAAGCAATTAAAAAGGCGCTAAAAAATTGCCGTACTATCGACGAACAGCTAGTTCGCGCCCAAGAAACACGGCGGATTTTAGATCGGTTGGTGGGTTACACTTTGTCTCCCCTTTTATGGAAGAAAATCGCTTGGGGTTTATCTGCAGGACGCGTCCAGTCTGTGGCTGTGCAGTTGTTAGTCAAGCGAGAACGAGAACGTCGCGCCTTTCGCCAAGGTAGTTACTGGGATTTAAAAGCTAATTTAGAACAAAAAGCCAATTTTGAATCTCGATTAGTCACTTTAGCGGGGGTGAGAGTCGCCAATGGTAGCGATTTTGATGAGGCTACAGGTTTAATCGCCCGTGGACGGAATGTTGTTTTGCTGGGCGAAACCGAAGCGCGAAATCTGCTTTCTCGGATCACAGACAAGGTTTGGACAGTTACAGAATTAGAAGAACGTCCAGTTACCCGCAAACCTGCGCCACCGTTTACTACTTCTACCTTGCAACAAGAATCTAACCGCAAGCTGCGGCTGTCGGCGCGGGATACAATGCGGACGGCGCAAAGTTTGTACGAGCAAGGTTACATTACTTACATGCGGACAGATTCGGTACATTTGTCAAGTCAAGCGATCGCCGCCGCCCGCACTTGTGTAGAACAACTTTACGGTGCCTCGTATCTCAGTCCGCAACCGAGGCAATATACTACTAAAAGTAAAGGTGCTCAAGAAGCCCACGAAGCGATTCGTCCCGCCGGTGGTACTTTCCGCACTCCTCAAGAAACTGGTTTAAGTGGTCGGGAATTCTCTTTATATGACTTGATTTGGAAGCGTACTGTTGCAAGTCAAATGGCTGACGCCCGCCAAACTCAAGTTACCGTCCAGTTACAAGTTGAAGATGCAGGCTTTCGATCTTCTGGTAAGCGCATTGATTTTCCCGGATTTTTACGCGCTTATGTCGAAGGTTCGGATGATCCTAGCGCTGCTTTAGAAGACCAAGAAGTGATCTTGCCAGACTTGAAAGTTGGCGATCGCCCAAATTGTACCAAACTTGATGCGATCGGTCACGAAACTCAACCCCCAGCCAGATACACAGAAGCCTCTTTAGTCAAAACTTTAGAAAGCGAAGGCATCGGTCGTCCTAGTACTTACGCCAGTATTATTGGCACTATTATTGACCGTGGTTACGCTCAATTGACCAATAATGCCCTGATTCCGACTTTTACCGCCTTTGCTGTGACCGACTTACTCGAAAAACACTTTCCTGACTTCGTCAACACCAGCTTTACCTCCAAAATGGAGCAAACTCTCGATGACATCGCCACGGGAGAAGCGCAATGGCTACCTTATCTCCGGAAATTTTACTCTGGAGAAAAAGGTCTAGAAACCTTAGTCAAAGAACAGGAAAGTCAAATCGACCCTACCACCGCCCGAACAATTACCCTCGAAAATCTCGACGCTAAAGTTCGGATTGGTAAATACGGTGCTTACATTGAAGTCCAAAAAGACGACGGTGTAGTTACAGCTTCCATTCCTAAAGACCTCACACCCTCTGACCTAGATCCGGAAAAGGTGGAATTGCTACTTCGGCAAAAAACCGAAGGACCAGACCAAGTCGGACGCCATCCGGAAACCGGCGAACCCATTTACTTGAAAATTGGCACTTACGGTCCTTACGTCCAGTTAGGTGACGCCACCGAGGAAAATCCGAAACCAAAAACTGCGTCTTTTCCCAAAGGTGTGACGGCGGAAAATATCACCTTAGAAATAGCGGTTGGTTTACTCGCCTTACCGCGAGCCTTGGGTGTTCACCCAGAAACTAACGGCAAAGTGCAAACTAGTTTAGGACGCTTTGGTCCTTATATCGTTCACGATCAAGGTAAAGATGGTAAAGATTATCGTTCCTTGAAAGCAAGTGATGATGTGTTGACAATTACCTTGGAACGAGCTTTAGAGTTACTGGCGGAGCCAAAAAAAGGACGTAGTGCGGCGAATAGTAAGTCTAAAACTGCTTTGCGGGAATTGGGTACACATCCAGATGACGAGCAACCAATCAACATCCACAATGGCCCATATGGCCCGTATATTAAGCACGGTAAAACTAATGTCAGCCTTCCTGAAGGCGAGTCTGTGGAAGGGATTGCGTTAGCTACCGCCCTGGAATTGTTGGCTAGCAAAGCCCCTGGAAAAAAGAAGGCTAGCACTACCAAGGCGAAGACGAATACCACCAAATCAACCGCCAAAACTAAAACAAGTCGTAGCAAAAACACAAAAAACCCCAAAGTCTAGGTTAAAATATAACTCTTAACCTAGACCTCCCCTAGGAGGATGAAACAGTAATATCTGAATGTGATAATCTAATAAAGAGTAGATTTAAAAAGCACTATCAGAACTGGTACCACTCGATTCAATCCGGGTGATCGCCGCTGATAATTGCTATTTCGTCGTTACAGTGTCTGCCTAGCCCAATGCATTTCTTAAGGTAGTGATCCAGGAGCAGTCGGTTAAATGGACTATATAGATAAGGTACTGGAAAAAGTTAAGGAATTAACCCGGCGGTTGATTGATGCCCTGTTAGGTCCGGCGGCTGAACCGGAACCAGAGCTCATTCCCATTCCTGTACACGAGCGTTCATCGCGCCGCCACTAGGATCGCCATCTGGAGTTAAAAGTTACTAGTAGGCACGCCTACTGACGTTATTCAGATTAACTTGTAATTTATAACTCATAAACGGAGTAAAAAGATCAGTGAATGTGCTGAATCAACCATCAGATTTCAGCGTGTTAGTACTGCACGGACCAAATCTCAACTTGCTGGGCAAACGCGAGCCGGGAATTTACGGTTCGCTAACCTTGCTGGAAATAAATCAGCAAATAGAAGCAGCAGCCCAAGCGCTACAGGCGCGAGTTCATGCTGTGCAGTCAAACCATGAAGGTGTTTTAGTTGATGCCATTCATGACGCTCCTGAACAATATCAAGGAATTATAATTAATGCGGGTGCCTATACTCATACTAGTGTGGCGCTGCGAGATGCCATATCTGGTGTTAACTTGCCGACAGTAGAAGTGCATCTGAGTAATATTTACCGTCGCGAAGATTTCCGCCACCATTCTTTTATCGCCCCAGTTGCCATTGGACAAATCAGTGGTTTTGGTGCTCAAAGTTACATATTAGGCTTACAAGCGCTGGTAAATCATCTAAAGCAATCCTCATCAGCAAATGCTTTAACCAGGTAATTCATGCGATATTCGCTTTTGAGTCGGTTTCGCGGCACCTTACTAGGGGCTGTAATGTCTATTGAGGACGAAAGTAATCTTGATTGGAGTTTAACCCAGAGAAGCGCGAAGAGCTTAATCGCCTTGGGTAGATTTGATCAAGATGATTGGCTAAGTCTGAATCTTTTACCTCAAACAGAAGACAGCTTGACAAAAGCGATTTTTGCGACTTTGCCAATTATTCTCTTTAGTCATGAAAGTGAAATCAAACTCCAGCGAAACTTGGCTGATGTGGTGGGAAATACACCTCTGATTCGTGATGGTATACTCGCAATTGGCTATGCTTTAGCGCTTGCACTCAGAGAAAAACTCGATTCCACTCAACTGCTATCGCAAATTATTAGCTTTGTCGGTGAGACTCAGACAAGCCAAAAACTTTTACAAGTCCAAACTTTAATCGCCCACTCCGCAGGATTAGCAAGGGTTGTCACCGAGTTAGGTGATGATAACCCAGGTCGCATCGCCATCGCCTTTTACTGCTTTTTGACGAGTAGGGAAGACTTTCACCTAACGGTTTCACGGGCGACACAAATTAGACACACATCTCCACTAACTGGCGCTTTGTCAGGGGCACATAACAGTACAGCTGGTATCCCTGTTAATTACCGTATAAAACAAGTAACTAAAAATACAGGTAATCAATTAGGATGGAAAAAGCCCATCGCGGCGGAAATCTTCTATTTGGCGGATGCTTTATTAGCTGTTTGGTCAGGAGTATATCAAAAATCCGGAGAAAAAGTAGAATTACCTCAAGAGTTAAGTGCTCTAGCGTCCCCTCGGATGATACGTTTGCGCGACTGATAAATTGGGCAATTTTCTGTAAAGGCGTTTGGCGCGGGTGTAGGGCTAAAAATCAACTTAATATCATTTTATATAGTTAAACAGCAAATCTCTAGTGGGATATGGGTAGCTATTGTGACAAATTGGCTAGATATCGATCGGGGTTTTTTCGTCTATCAAACTTATTCCTGTGGTCTTGGGTGATGAAAACATTACCATTTTTTCAGTCACTGACCCAACAATTAAATCACTGGCGACGCAGGTATTCAGTGCTGAATCGGTTACATTTGTTGCTTGTTGTCAACAGAGGTGGACAACCAAAAGCACCGAAAAATCGTCGTCCATTTTGTCAACTAGCTTCCCGGCGGGTTTCTCAAAATCGTTCGGTGGCAATTTTTCTCTTAGCGATCGTCTCCTTGACTGCGGTGATGGGATATGGATTATACAACCAACCACAGTTGCGCGTCAATATGATTGCGCCAGAGACAATTATTGCCCCGACAACCAAGCAGATTGAAAATAAGAAAAAAACCGCCGAAAACCGTAAAGTCGCTAGTCATAAATCTGTACCTGTATTAATGATCGATCCGATAGCGAGTGAAGAAGTCCAGCTTTCCTTACAAAAAATCCTCGATACAGGTAACACAATTCGTAATCTAGAAGGGGCATTCCCTTTTACAGAAAATTTTATATTATCTGTTGAGCGTCAGCGTTACCTCCACGCTTGTCCTGAAGCCGAATGGCAAGCGCTACTCAAATCCACTCCCCCATCTTTAGGTACTCAAAAAACAGAATTTACTCAGGCTGTCGCTGACATCCAAAGTTACCGCGCCACCAACTCAGCCCAAAATGTATCCACCTTAATCGCCACGATTAATCAAGCCCGTTTTGGATACGCCAAAGCCAAAGCCAAACTGTTGCAAATCAAAAGCGCTGACCCAAAAACCGTTTACGACTTGACCTTTCTCGATTTGTCAGAGGAAGATTGGCAAAAAGTCGAAACCGGAATCCATGATAGTGCTGAGAGGATTCTGGCGCAAGGTATTCCTCCGGGACTACCACCGAATATATTAAAAGATGCCGTCGATCTCAATTTACGTTTTCTTCCCCAAGAAGCACAACCTACAGCCAGCAATTTGTTATTTAGTGCTTTAGGTCCAAATCTTAAGAAAGATGAAGAACAAACAAAACTTAAAGAGTCTCTTGACGCTGCTACAGTTAAGCCTTATGTAGTTAAAATTACTCAAGGTTCGCCGATTATCCGCAAGCGTCAGCGGATCACAGAATGGCAATTTCAGGTACTCGAAGAATATCATCTCAATGGTCGAGAGATCGATTGGCCGGGTTTAGGAGAGTTAGCTTTTGCTGTCGCTTGGGCTGTGGGTATTTTAGTTTTAGTTGAACGGCAATTGCATTCTCAACTGCGACAACGCGATCGCTTGCTAGTATTATTGCTAACTTTGAGTACACCCTTAATCCTCACAATGGGTACGCCTTACACCAACTGGAGTGCTGTGGGGATATTGTTGAGTAGCTTTTATGGCTCAACGATTGGGATGACAGTCATTGCACTGCTGATGCTATTGTTGCCGATTAGCGTCAAGATTAGCCGAATTGCGCTTTTAACTGGGGTAGCCGGTGGTATTCTTGGTAGTTGTATGGCGGGAAGATTGCGATCGCGGGAAGAATTGGCTATTTTAGGCGTAGTGGTCGGCTTAACAGAAGGCGCAGTTTACTTAATTCTCACCCTTCTCTTTGGCACCTTTAACAGTCCGCAGTGGTACCATATGTTCCAAGAAGCGGGATTATTTGCTTTATCCGGCTTAGCCTGGAGTATTGTCGCCCTCGGCTTAAGTCCTTATCTGGAACAATTATTTGATTTAGTCACTCCGATCCGCTTAGCAGAACTTGCCAGCCCTAACCGTCATTTATTAAAACGATTAGCCACGGAAACTCCTGGCACTTTTCAACATACCTTGTTTGTCTCTACCCTGGCAGAAGCTGCAGCTAAACAATTGGGATGTAATGTTGAGTTAGTTAGAGCAGGCACATTATACCATGATATTGGGAAAATGCACGATCCTCTCGCTTTTATCGAAAATCAAATGGGAGGTCCCAACAAGCACGATACAGAAATTAAAGACCCTTGGAAAAGTGCCGCAATTATTAAAAAGCATGTGACAGAAGGGCTTGTAATGGCACGCAAACACCGTCTACCTACGGCTATTCAAGCTTTTATCCCCGAACATCAAGGGAGTATGCAGATTTCCTATTTCTATCACCAAGCACTGGAAATTGCAGCTAAAGATCCACGCATAATAGTGGATGAGGCAGATTTTCGCTACGATGGACCAATTCCTCAATCACGGGAAACCGGAATTCTCATGTTAGCCGATTCTTGTGAAGCAGCATTGCGATCGCTTAAAGACGCCTGTCCGGAACAAGCTTTAAATATGCTAAATAATATTCTCCGCGCCCGTTGGCAAGACAATCAACTCATAGATTCCGGTTTGAAGAGAGAAGAAATGTCCCAAATCGCCGAAATCTTCGTCCAAGTTTGGCAACAATTTCATCACAAGCGCATCGCCTATCCGAAGGTCAAGACTTAGCTTAACAACGTGACACGACCGAGATCTAAATCGTAAAAACCACCCACAACTGTTAATTTTCCCTCTTGGATTAAACGCGCGATCGCACTTGAGTTTTTCAGCCTATTCACTTGTAACATAACGTTATCTTTGACAGCATTCTCCCAGCGATCGCCCATTTTTCCCAAAGAACTATCGACCGCTGGTTGAATTGCTTTAATTAAAGTACTAATAGAACCAGGAAATTCACCCCCATCCAAAGCGGCTTTAACCGCACCGCATCTTTCATGACCAAGTACCATCACCACTTGAACACCTAATTCCAACGCCCCATACTCGTGACTAGCAATAGCTTCATCTGTGGCGATATTACCAGCCACCCGCGAAACAAATAAATCCCCAAGACCTTGGTCAAAAATCATTTCTGGAATGACGCGCGAATCCGAACAACTAATAACCGCCGCAAAAGGCTTTTGATTGTTAGCGACTTCCGCAATCCGCTCAAAAGCTCTATGAGGTGCTTGACGTTTCTTACTGAGGTAGCGTTTGTTACCATCCATCAGTTGTTTCAGCGCTTGGTCAGGAGTCAATCTGCTAGGCGTGGAGACAGCAATTTCCCCTGCGAGTAGTGGTGAACCGAATCCTAAAGTCAATCCACCAGTCCCCAGCACAATAGCGCTAAATTTCAACAATTTGCGTCTGGAAATCTTGGTTTTACTTGTACCGCTCAAAATTTCGTTATTTCCTGAATGTAAATTAAATTCTAATTTTAACCTTTTTTGTATTAAAGCTATAATTTGAGATATAAAACAAGCCTTTTGTGCTTCGGAGTTAATAACAATGGCAGAATTAACTATCCAAATTTCCGATGAACTAGCCCAACGTTTAGAGCCGTTGAGAAATCGTTTACCCGAATTGCTTTGGCAATTATCAGATACAACGACACTAATAAATCAACCGATAGTCAAAAATCAGACCAGTGATATTCCCGCATATCAAGAAGTTCTTGATTTTTTAATTAAGCGTCCAACACCCGCCGAAATAGTTGCTTTTAAAGTTTCAACATCAGCGCAAACGCGCCTGCAAGAATTATTAGAAAAAAATCGTTTTGCCGCACTTAGTTCAATGGAATTAGCGGAATTAGATGTTTATGAGCAGTTAGAGCAGATGATAATTTTATTAAAGTCCCTAGCTTTAAAACACGCTGAGCAAATATGAGTTCTGACTGTTAACCCCATAACAGTAAGGGTATAAAATCAATGAAAACATATCAAATCATCTTAGATACCAATGTCCTACTTGCAGGTTTACGCTCCCAACGTGGCGCATCTTATAAACTATTAACAATGCTCAACGATAGCCGTTGGCAATTAAATATTTCTACCGCCCTAGTATTCGAGTATGAAGAAATCCTTAAACGACAACAGGCAGAATTAGGTTTAAGTTTAGAAGATATTGATAATATTATAGAAGCTTTGTGTGCCATTGCCAATAAACGTAGTATTTTTTATTTATGGCGACCACTGTCAAATGACCCAGACGATGATTTCTTGCTAGATTTAGCGTTAGAAGCGCAAGCAGACTATATCATCACCTATAATCGAAAAGATTTACAACCAGCTAGTAAATTTGGTATCAAAGTAATAACACCCAAACAGTTCTTACAATCAATTGGAGAAATCGCATGACTAACTTAAGTGTCCAAATTCCTGAGTCTTTGTACAAACAAATGCAAGCTTTGGCAACAAAAGAAGATATGTCAATAGAACAACTTGTAGCAGTTGCCCTATCTGCACAAGTCTCCGCCTGGATGACCAAAGATTATTTAGAAGAAAAAGCTCAACGGGGTAGTTGGGAAAAATTCAAACTTATTTTAAATAAAGTTCCTGATGTCGAACCAGAAGATTATGACAAACTTGATTGTGGCTAAGAAGAAAGCTATCCCAAAATATTGATCTGGCATTGCTTGCGCCTTACGGTATTGTCCCATAGCGGCCGTATAAGTATTCATGAGAATTTTATACGCTCACCCTTTCCATCCATCGCGATTTATTTATCTTTACTCGCCAAATAATCAGTCCATAAATAAAGAGCCGCATAAGCACGCATTGGTCGCCAAACTTCCGCACGCTTCAACAACTGAGACTCAGTTAACATTTTGCCCGGTTCAGCCGCCACCCGTCGTAAAATCAAATCACCAGCCGGAAAAGCATCCATTTCACCAAAAGCCCGCATTGCAATATAATGAGCAGTCCAACTACCAATCCCAGGTAAAGCGATTAATTGCGAAATAATTTGCTCTAAACCAATATTTGCCGAGAAATCCAACACCCCACTAGAAACCACCCTAGCCAATGCTTGAATCGCCAAAGCTCTTTTTGGCGTCACCCCAATACAAGCGATATCTGCAGTTGCTAACCGTTCAGGAGTAGGAAACAAAAAAAGCAATCGATCTTCACCCTCAACAGCAATCGCCTCCCCAAAACCCCGTACCAACCGACCAGCCAAAGTATTAGCCGCAGCCAAACTAACTTGTTGACCCAAAATAATCCGCACAGCCATTTCAAAACCATCCCAAGCACCAGGCACACGCAACCCAGGATAAGCTCGAACAACAGAAGCTAACAAAGAATCCCGACCCAAATAATTAGCAAAAGCCCGAGAATCAGCAGTCAAATCAAAAATTCGCCTTACCCGTTCAACAACAGAAACCACATCAGCAAAAGCCGAAGGAACACCCAACAACAAAAACTCCTCCCCAGCCACAAACCGAACCTCAATCACCCCCACCATCCCATCAACAAAAACCGAACGACGATAACACTGACCATCAATAAACTCAACCCCAGAAATCTCATGCGCCCGCAAAAACCGAATCAAAGAACCCCAATCAAAAGGAACACAATAACCCAACCTCAACCAAACCAAATCACCCCTCATATCACCCTCCCCACTCCCCTCCGCGTCCCTCCGCGCCCCCTCAGCGCCTCTCCGCGTTTCAAAAAAAAAACCAAATAATCCGCAATTATACCGATGCCACCTCACAAAAATTAGAATTTATTTGTATGATACAACACGTTCTCAAAACGTATCGAGAGTACCGACCACATCAGCATGAGATTAACAAGCAATTACCAGGACTTTGTTAGGTTTCGTTCTGGCTGTTGTTAGCGAAGTCCTAAAAATCTAAAAATCATCGGTTACAGAACACATCCCCAAAAGATTTTTCACCGCAAAAGTCTCTCCTGGGTAGTGCTACTAACCACTCATGGGACTTTGCTATTGTTTTTACCTAATGCTGCCTTGTTTTGATGACGCTATTGAAGGGGTGGCAACGCCTTACTTACAGAACACTTGGTAGTGTATGGTAAAATTAACTATCTTAGTCTAAGAGATTGTAACTAAGAGCACGCTCTGAACAATTCTCTGAAACTCTCTATCTTCTAGTTGATGAAATAGGAGTTTAGACTCAAGTAGTGTTGTAAGCAATAATTGATGCTTACGCTCAAACCAGGAAAGCTGAGCCTTGGTTTTACCGCCAACTCAACACCTGAAAGCCCATTACCCATTTAATACAATTAAACCTTGGAAATTATGGAAGCCCAACAGGACTACATGGAACCTACTTCCCAAGAAGCGATGATGCCACCAGTCAACAACCAATCCACTGGTAATATGACCAGGGTACAGCCTTCCTCCCAGCCCCAAGAGCAATGGCAGCAGTACGGTGCGATGGCTTCCGAATTCTTAGCGGAATTGCCCGACTACCTGGGAACATTTTTTAATCGCTACAAGCAGCCTTTGATTTCACTCGGTCTAATTTTTGCAGCTATTATTGCCGTGAAGGTAGTACTCGCTGTCATCGACGCCCTGAATGATATTCCTCTGCTAGCGCCTACCTTTGAATTGATCGGCATTAGCTACTCTGCTTGGTTCGTTTATCGCTACTTACTCCGCGCCTCAAACCGCCAAGAGTTAAGCACGGAAATCGAATCAATCAAAGCACAAATCGTCGGTGCTCAATTACCTGGAACACCGGGTTAGTTGATTTAAGAAAATTGTAGAGACGCACTTTTTACCGCGTCTCTATAAATGTTTTATCGTGGTTGCACGATATATTCTGAGCGAATTGGTTGAACCTTACCTGATTGCACTAAAGCTTGATAAACAATAGCAGCAACCTCAGCCCGAGTAGCAGGACGTGTAGGTTCCAGGGTCTTAATATCCGGATGATTGACGACAATACCAGCTTGGCTTGCCGCCGCTACCTGCTCAGTTGCCCATTTGGGAATCTGATTCGTATCCTTGTAAATCTTGAGGATTCCCGCCTCATCTACAGGTTGTTTGAGGGCAAAACCACTAGCTAGGGAAACTAACATTTCCACTCTAGGTATTTGCTTTTCTGGTTGAAACACATCCCCAGGATAGCCCTTTAAGAATTTAGTTTTCACCGCCCCATCAATTGCAGAATTAGCCCAGAAATCGCTCCTGACATCCTTAAATGAGCTTTTACTCTCACCAGGCTCAGTACTAAAAGCTTTTTGCAAAATGCTTGCGAATTCCGCCCGCGTTACAGGGTCATTAGGGCGGAAATTGTTGTCTTTCCCACTAATAATTCCTCTAGAAGAGAGGGCGTCAATAAAAGGACGCGCCCAATAGTCGGTGGGTACATCCGCAAATTTCACAGCCGGGACTGTTGGTAAAGGCTTGGAGGCAAGATTGGCTGGGAGTGTAATTGTTGGGGTTGTAGTTAGCGGTTGTACGGGAATCAGGACAGGGATGATTGGTGGTACTACAGTAGGCTGACGTAAAACTGGTGCTGGACTCTCTGGGACTAAGGGGTCGTCAGTGAGAGGTTGTTCAGAATTATTCAAATTGCCATTATTTGGCGATAGCAATGGCGGGATGAATTCTGGCAGCACTTGGGGGTTGGGATTGCCATTATTTGCACCAAAGGTGTTGGAGGAAGAGAAATCAAGATCTGGTTGTTTTTTCCCGAGGGTGAAAAACAGAATTCCGCCAATGACACTAAAGGCAACGAAAATACCTACAAATTCGTCGAAGCCAAGCGTTCGTCTGCGTGATGCTTGAGGATCTGATGGATCGAAAGGTGAATTTGACATTTTTAAGTTATCCCGGTAAATGCCATGATTGGATTTAATTTAAAGGACGCGCAGGAGACTAGGAATACTGTCGATCGCTTCTAATGTTCGGATTTCGGTCAAAGAGGAGCGAAAATCACTTTCGGTGACATCGTAAGTGACAACGACAATTTCCGCTAGTTTACCTTGAAAACCAGTTTGCACAATCGACTCTAAGCTAACTCCATAGTTACCAAAGCATGTACCTAATTTGCCAATCACTCCTGGACGATCTTTTGTTAAGAATCGAACATAAAATCGGGTAGTCAGTTCCGCAATTGGGGCAACTTCACAATAATGTTGGTGAGAACAGGCTAAGAGGGGATGAGGGGATTTGGTTTTTAATAAGGCGACAATGTTTAAAATATCTGCACAAACGGCGCTAGCTGTGGCACCAGCACCTGCCCCAGGACCAAAGAACATAACTTGTCCTAACGGCTCCCCGGCTACGAGAATGGCGTTGTTAACACCGTTGACACTTGCTAAGGGGTGTGCTTTCGGTACGAGGGTGGGATGAACCCTAACAGAAAGTTTGGCGCTATTGCCTTGCATGCGTTGAGCGATCGCCAGCAATTTAATTGTAAAGCCTAATTTTTCGGCATAGGCGATATCTGCCTGACTTACCTGACGAATGCCTTCACAATACACATCATCGCGGTTAATACGTCCGCCAAAGGCGAGTGAGGCTAAAATGGCAATTTTATCACCTGCATCCAAGCCATCGACATCAGCGGTCGGATCTGCCTCTGCATAACCTAATTTTTGAGCATCGGCTAAAACATCGTTGAAGTCGCTGCCTTCAGACTGCATCCGCGAGAGAATGTAGTTGGTTGTACCGTTGACAATCCCAGTCACGGTCTGAATCCGATTCACACTTAAAGACTGTTTGAGGGGTTGAATTACAGGGATGCCACCGCCAACAGCGGCTTCTAACATGACATATACCCCCGCTTCATTCGCTTTTGTAAATATTTCTGCGCCAAAGCGAGCGATCGCGGCTTTATTCGCTGTCACAATATGTTTACCATGAGCGATTGCCTGGAGGATGAGCGATCGCGCTGGTTCCAAACCGCCTATTACCTCTACAACAATATCTACCGCTGGGTCAGTGACAATGGCGGTTAAATCTGTAGTTAACACACCCTCTGGTAGCTTGACATCGCGCTGACGATCAAGCGACTGCACTCCGACGCGATAAATTTCTAATTCTTGCAACAGCGGATGACGCCCAGCTAAATCTGATAATAGCTGTACTGTACCTGTCCCAACTGTACCCAACCCTAATATTCCCAGCTTCACTCGCCACCTCCTTTTCTCGTGCTGAGTGAAGAAATCACTCTTGACCCACCTTAATAACAAAGAAGTCAGGAATCAGAATGAGCGTAGATTCTGTATAACTGGCAAATGAATAATTGGATTTAAGTCCCCAATTAATTGCATTCTGACTCCATCCACACTTCTGATTCCCGACTCCTGACTCCTGTCTTCTTCTTAGTAGGTTTCTACGTGCCAGCGACCAGCTTTCTTGATTTCTTTCTGGTAATCGCTCCAAGTTACACCATCTTTAGCTGCAGCAATCGAGAGGGCTTGATCAATACCGCCTTCCATGCCTTTCAAACCGCAAATGTAGGTGTGGGTATTGTCCTTTTGGATCATTTTCCACAGTTCATCTGCGTGCTCAGCTACTCGGTCTTGAATGTACATTCTGCCACCTTCCGGGTTTTTCTGTTCACGACTGATGGCATAAGTCATGCGGAAGTGATCCGGGTATTTTTCTTGGATTTCCTCTAATTCTTCCTTGTAGAGAATATTTGGAGATGTGGGTATACCGAAAACTAACCAAGCAAAACCACCAAAGGTGTAGTCTGGGTTAGCGGCTTTTTCCGCATCCTTGAACATCCGCCACAGGTAAGCCCGGAAAGGAGCAATACCCGTACCTGTTGCCAACATAATCACATTGGCATTGGTATCTTCTGGCAATAACATTTCTTTACCAACAGGGCCAGTGATTTTCAGTTCATCCTCTGGTTTGAGGTGACACAGGAAAGTTGAGCAAACACCTTGAACTGTTTCGCCTGTTTCTGGGTGCTTATACTCTAACTGCCGGACACACAGGGAAACTGATTTGTCATCGACATCATCGCCGTGGCGAGTAGAAGCGATGGAATATAGGCGGAGTTTTTCCGGTTTTCCATTTTTATCTATACCAGGGGGGATGATCCCAATACTTTGACCTTCAAGGTATCGCAAATCACCAGCAGAAATATCAAATTTAAGGTGACGGACTGTGCCGATTCCACCTTCGCCAACCAACTCATCATTAGAAATACATTTACCAATAAATGGAGCATTAGGGCGGTAAATGTTTACAGGAACGTCAGCGTGTTTTGCCTTAGCTTGCGTCATGGAAGTGCCTTTTTTTTCTTTCTTGGGCTGTTTTTCATCTGACGATGCCACCGCTGACTCTTCGTGGTCAGTGGATGTGGCAGCGTTATCTGTTTTAGTCGTATCAGTCCCAGGTGTAGCAAGACCATTTGTTTGGTTATGACCATTCAATGGCTGGATGCTCAAAATTTTGCCGCCCATGCGCGTAATCCGCTGCATTTCCTGATTCATCCGGTCGTAAGGAACCTGAATAAAAACGCTGCCGCTGCTACGAATTGGGTAACTTGCCTTGTCAGTTTGAGTGTTTTGACGCAGACCCTGAACTTCGTAAACAAAAACACGGCTACCAGACTGTGTGTTGGCAGCACCCTCAGCGGCATTTGGATTGTACATTGCTTCTCCTCGCGATCGAACCTTACTTAGATTGTTGCTGAAAAATGACTCTTTCCACACACAATATGCGGAAAGTGGCACCGTGACTGGACTACAAGAGGAAAAAATGGGCGCAGATTGGAAAATTTCTCACCTGTTCGTCTTTAACCCTACCCAGGAGACGCTTCGGAGAATGTCAATATTGATTCAATTTAAAGTCTATTTAATTTTTTTTTCCAAAACGCGCAACTAAACATTAGCATAAATACTGAACCCCAATCTCATTGGCTCTGCCTTGTAGGGAATATGACCTTCTGTTAAAATGCTATGAGCATTAGGACTAAATACTTATCCGTAGCAGCTTCAGAGCCTGATCCCTCGCAATAAATTTTATTGCTGATGAGGTGTCGTGGTTACTGTTTGGCGCTAGCATGTTGCACTTACGTATCTAGCGTGGCAACACTCCTAGAAGCCGAAAAAACGCTCCTTGTAAAAAGTTTATTGATTCAATCATCTTTGTTTTTAGAGGAAACCTATGACTATTAAGCCGGATCGCGTGGTGTTAATTGGAGTTGCTGGAGACTCCGGGTGTGGTAAATCTACCTTCTTGCGCCGCTTGATTGACCTGTTTGGCGAAGAATTTATGACAGTGATCTGCTTAGATGACTATCATTGCCTTGATCGCAAACAGCGCAAAGAAACCGGAATCACAGCGCTTGACCCCAGAGCGAACAATTTTGACTTGATGTACGAGCAATTGAACGCGCTCAAAAACGGTCAAGTGATTCAAAAGCCAATTTACAACCACGAAACCGGCGCGATCGATCCACCAGAACGAATCGAGCCTAATCATATTGTCGTGGTGGAAGGGCTGCATCCTTTGTACGATGAGCGGGTGAGAGCGTTGATTGACTTCAGCGTCTATTTTGACATCAGTGATGAAGTCAAAGTCGCTTGGAAAATCCAACGTGATATGGCTGAACGTGGTCATCGTTACGAAGATGTACTCGCGGCGATTAATGCTCGTCGTCCTGATTTTGAGGCATATATCGAACCACAACGCGAGTTTGCGGATGTTGTGCTTCAAGTATTGCCCACAAACTTGATTAAGAACGACCAAGAGCGCCGAGTGTTGCGGGTACGCATGCTACAGCGCGAAAATAAAGAAGGCTTCCAGCCAGTTTACCTGTTTGATGAAGGATCGACGATCCAATGGACACCTTGCGGTCGGAAGCTGACCTGTTCTTATCCAGGGATGCAAATGTACTACGGTTCAGATGTCTACTATGGTCGTTACGTCTCTGTCCTAGAGGTAGATGGTCAATTTGACAATCTAGATGAAGTAATTTACATCGAGACTCACTTGAGCAAAACTTCTACCAAGTACCAAGGCGAAATGAGTCACTTGTTACTTCAGCATCGTGAGTACCCAGGCTCTAACAATGGTACCGGACTATTCCAAGTGCTGACAGGTCTGAAAATGCGTGCAGCTTATGAGCGCTTGACATCGAAAGAGGCGAAAATCGTAGCTCAGGTTTAGGAAGTGTGGGGGATTAAGGGAGACACCTGATTCTCTCTTGTCCTCTTTGCTTCGTCTGGCGCATCACAATTGCGCCTTTTTTTTAAGGCATAAATTAACTTAAATTAGATAAAGATATCAACAACTAATTAGTTGTTTGCGTGAAGTTCGTATTCTGCAAACATCTGAATAGAGAAAATGTTGTTATGATTGCTTGTTAAATAGCTGAACTTAAGGCGAACACCGAGTTTAGCGCATTAACTGTCAAGGAGGACCTGTCTTTGTCTCGACGCTATCTGTTTACCTCTGAGTCCGTAACTGAAGGACACCCGGATAAAATTTGCGATCAGATCTCTGATACCATTTTAGACGCCTTGTTGGCACAAGACCCCAGTAGTCGTGTTGCTGCTGAGGTTGTCGTTAACACTGGGTTGGTACTGATCACCGGCGAAATTACGACCAAAGCGGACGTCAACTACGTCAAACTAGCGCGGAAGAAAATTGCGGA
>Ga0123338_10002254_pt1 | contig 18109 bp, 16 predicted proteins | sample grotaG_FD_89793 | JGI IMG/M metagenome (GOLD analysis project Ga0123338, IMG submission 89793) | Glacier valley bacterial and archeal communities from Borup Fiord, Nunavut, Canada, to study Microbial Dark Matter (Phase II) -... | ecosystem: Environmental > Aquatic > Freshwater > Ice > Glacier ...
AAGGTCATCTCACGCGTCGGCGTCGGATATGACAATGTCAGTGTCGCTGATGCGACCGCTGCCGGGATCGTCGTGTGCAACACCCCGCTCGCACCGACCGTCTCGACGGCCGAGCACACGATCATGTTGATGCTCGCCGTCGCCAAGCAGCTGCCGGATCTGCAGGTCAGGGCGCGCGCCGGGTTGGCGGGCAGTCCGGTCGGGACGGCGCTCGAACTGGACGGCTGCACGCTCGGACTGATCGGGATGGGGCGCATTGCCGCTCGCGTCGCCGTGGCAGCTCAGGGATTGGGCATGAATGTCGTCGCTCACGATCCATACCTGACGTCTTCGCCGATCCCTGGAGTGCAGATGGTGTCGATGGCGGAGCTGTTCGGTGCATCAGATGTCGTCTCGCTGCACGCTCCGTCGAAGCCAGAGACACGCCACATGATCAATGCCGACACGCTGGCGATGATCAAGCCTGGGGCCCGCCTGATCAACTGCGCACGCGGCGGACTGGTCGACCAGGACGCTCTGCTCGCAGCACTCGACTCAGGTCACCTTGCCGCAGCAGGCCTCGATGTCACCGAACCCGAACCGCTTCCCGCCGGTCATCCGCTGCTCGAACACCCGAACGTCATCATCACCCCGCACGTCGCTTCGGCGACCGTTGCCGGTCGCGAACGCCTGTACCGGCAGGCGATCGACAACGCCATCGCCGTGCTCACCGGACAGCCGGCGAGCATCGTCACCCACTAGTCACTACCGAGTCGTCACCCGGATCATCGCCAACCAGATGACCGTCACTTGTTGAAAGGCCGCACTATGAGCACACTTCGTCAACGTTGGGATGCCGGCGAGGAAACCCTCGGCGTCTGGCTGTCGTCGCCGAGTTCCGTCGTCGCCGAGACCGCAGCGACGGTCGACTTCGACTTCGCCTGTATCGACATGCAGCACGGTGCCAACGACTACCAGGCAGCAGTGGGGATGATCCAGGCGATTCTGCTCGCCGGGGGCACGCCGATCGCTCGGGTTCCGTGGAACGAGCAGGGCATCATCGGCAAGATGCTCGACGCCGGGGCAACAGGCGTCGTCGTGCCGATGGTCAACTCCGTCGCCGAGGCAGAAGCGGTCGTACGTTCCTGCCACTACCCACCGCTCGGTGCCAGGAGCTTCGGCCCGATCATGGCGTTGACCCGCGACAGCGGCTACTACGCGACGGCTCGCGACTCGGTCGCCGTCATCCCGATGATCGAGACGGTACAGGCTGTCGAGAACATCGACGAGATCCTCTCGGTCCCCGGCATCGACGCCATCTACGTCGGACCGGCCGACCTGTCGATCAGCCTCGGACTGCCACCCGGGAACAACGACGACGAACCGGCATTCACCGAGGCGCTGCTGACGATCGTCGCCGCCTGCAACAAGGCGGGCGTGATCGCCGGCATCCATTCGACGGGCGCACTCACCCCCCTCCGTCGTCATCAGGGTTTCCGCATGATCACCGTCACCAGCGACCTGCTGGCGATGCGCACCCGCCTGGTATCCGAGCTGCAGGAGGCTCGCGCCGGCATCGTCGGCAACTCCCAACCCGGCGGCGCCATGTACTGACGTCATCCTGCTTCTCAACTGAGGCCACCAACCCTCGTGCCCTGCCCGAGCGACGGAGAGCGGACGTGCACGGTTGGCGGCCCACCGGCGGAGGAATCCAATCCCGGGACACAGAAGTGGCAGATACGTTGCAGGGATGGATTTCGAGGGCTTCGCCACGCTCGTCAAGACTCGCAGAACGTCGTTGCTGCTCGACACCGAGCGGCGGGTGCCGACTGCGCTGGTCACCGAGTTGTGCGGCCTGGCGATGTGGGCACCGAATCACAAGAAGACCTGGCCGTGGCGTTTCGCCAACTTCACCGGCACGGGGCGCAACAGCATCGGTGAGGCCTACTACGAGGACCTGGTCGCCGCCGGGGCCAATCCGCGGCATCCGAAGGTGATGAAGACGAAGGGCAAGTACGCCAGGGCGGGGGCAATTATCGCCGTCGGCAGCGCTCGTGATTTCGACGAGACGCTCGACGCCGAAAATGCCTATGCGGTCGCCGCTGGTATCGAGCACATCCTCCTCGGGGCGACGGCAGCTGGGCTCGGCTCGTTCTGGAGCAGTCCGCCGATACTCGATGCACCGACCGCTACCGCACTGTGCGGTTTCGAGAAGGACACCAAAATTCTCGGCCTGATCTACCTCGGCTGGCCGATCGGCGAGATGCCGGCTGTCGAGCGACCGCCGGTCGTCATCACGACGATCGAATAGCCACCCAGTACGCCCCCGTCACGACCTTCGATGGGTAGCCCAGCCCGGTCGAGACTCGACGGGTCTCGTGACCGTTGGGATCAGTCCGCGGTCGACTCGGACGAGGTGCCGAGTCGAGCCGCAGCGGTTTCGCTCCTAGCGCCGATCTTGCGGTGATCGGCCCCGCGAGCTGCTCCGAGGCCCATCACCGGCATGTTCGCGTAGATCGTCTCGTAGTCATGTGCTGCGACCTTGTAGGTCTCGTGGTAGACACCGACATCGCCGCTCGAGCCGACCTTGTCGTTGAACGCCCGCAATGCCGGGAAATGCAGATCGCTCGGATTCTTGGCGAACGCCTGCAGATCCTCGACCGACTTCCAATATTGGATGAGGTTGACGGTCCGGCCGGCGACCATCGTGCGGGCACCGAGGAACCCGGATTCCGGGTGCTCGTACAGTTCCTTCACCATCGGACCCATCGCCTTGACGACGGGCATCCATTTGCGGACCTTGCGCAGCTTGTTGATACGCGCACCGATGATGAACACAACGAAGTCGCCTTCGATCGTCGCCGTGTACCTGCCTGGTTCAACCTTGCTCATGATTCCCTCGATCTGGCTTGTCGGTCATGGATAGTGACACTATCTGCCTCGTGGATAGTATGACTATTCACCAGACGAGTCAAGCAGCGACGGAGTAGTCGATGAGGATTTCCGAATTGAGCGAGCGAAGCGGCGTCGCCGTTGCGACGATCAAGTACTACCTGCGCGAGGGACTCCTGCACCCTGGCCTTACCCTGGCACCGAATCGGGCAGACTACGACGACGAGCACGTCAGACGACTCCGTCTGATCCGTGCGTTGATCGAAGTCGGCGGGCTGTCGATCGCCAATGTCGTGCAGACGTTGGCAGCAGTGGATGACGAATCGGTTTCGATCCATGACGCCTTCGGTGTCGCCCAGGATGCCCTCAGCCCCGCGACACCGGCACTGGCGCCGACACCAACGTCATCGAACTCGCCAACTCCGTGTACCGATTCGCAGCTCGAGGTCGATCGCTGGCTACGGAGGCGCCGCTGGAAGGTCAGACCAGATGCCGCCGCCAGGACGGAACTGGCGGAGACGCTCGCTGCGCTCCAGCAGTTCGGCTGGGGCCACTCCGCCTCCCTGTTCGATGGCCTCGCCGACTACGCACTCGAACAGGCCGGGTTGGAAGTCGGCTACCTCGATCCACGGCAGGACAGGTCGTCATTGATGGAACAGGCCATCATCGGCACCGTGGCATTCGAGCAGGCCTACGGAGCAATTCGCCGTCTCGCCCTGGAGCATCAGAGCTACCAGCGCTTCGGTCGCCGGCGATCCGTCAACGCGTGACGACGATCACGTTGCCTTCGCCGTGCCTCGTCGTGTTGGTCGGAGTCGCAGGCTCCGGCAAGTCGACGTGGGCTGCGCGCAATTTCGAGGCGAGCCACATCGTCTCCAGCGACGCGATCCGGGCGCTCGTCGGAGAGGGCGAGGGTGACCAGGCGGCTTCGAAGGATGCCTTTGCAATCCTCGACGAGGTGGTCGAACGACGACTCGCCCGCAAGCTGACGACCGTCATCGACACGCTCGGCCTCGATCCGAAGCGACGCCAGGCGTACCGGACGATGGCGGCTCACGCTGCACTGCCTTGTGTTGCCGTGGCGATCGAAGTCGATCCGGCTCGGGTCCGCCGCTTCGACTTCCCTGGGGGTCCCGCCGAGGTCGGAGAGCGCCTCAGCAGGATCGTCCAGACCGCAGAGTGCTGCGGCTTCGAAAGTGTCTGGGTGATGGATCATTTCCGTATGCCGCCGCAGGTCGGACGGGCTTGGGACGACATGCTCGAGAGCTACACCACGCTTGCCTTCCTCGCAGCTCGGACCACCACGATCCGCTTGGGCACGCTGGTCACCGGGATCACCTACCGCAACGTCGCCCACCTCGGCAAGATCGTCGCCACCCTCGACGTATTGTCTGGCGGACGGGCGAATTGCGGTATCGGCCTCGGATGGTTCAAGCAGGAGCACGAGGGATACGGGTGGGTGTTGCCATCGGTCGCCGAACGGTACGCACTCGTGGAAGATGCCCTGACACTGCTCCCACAGATGTGGGGCCCCGGGAACAGGCCGTTCGCCGGAACGGTGCTCAGCGTTCCGGACACGACGTGCTATCCGCGCCCGCTGCAGGCACACATCCCGCTACTGCTCGGTGGATCGGGCGAACATCGAACGCTACGGCTGGTCGCCCGCTACGCCGATGCCTGCAACCTGTTCGGCGAGGCACCGGAGCTACGACGGAAAATCGACGCCCTTCTTCGCCATTGCGACGATGCCGGGCGCGATCCTGCTGATATCGATGTCACGCACCTGTCGAGTGTGCTGGTTGCCGACACGACGACCGAGCTTGCGTCACTGATCGAACGCCGGCGGCCACGTTCGATGAGCGCAGAACGCTTCGCCCGCTCCGCAAACGCCGGAACAATCGGCCAGCATGTCGACCGGCTGGCGAACCTGTCAGGGGCCGGCGTGCAGCTGGAGATCGTCAGCCTCAGCGATCTGCAGGGCCCCGAACAGATCGAGCGATTCGGCGACGTGATCGACGCCTTTCGCTGACGGCGGCGGCCGACGCAGACGGCTGACGGCCACCGACTTCGACTGCTGACGTCGGCCGAAAACGTCGCTCAGACGGGCGAGCGCAGGCTGCTGATCAGTTGTTGGAAATCCGTCCGCAGCCGCAGCGTCGTGAACGCCATGTCGGAACCGGCGCGGTCGGGGTTTGGGATCTCGATCATCGCCCGGCGGAGCCAGGAAACGGCGTCGTCGTCGAAGCCGCGACGGGCGAGATGCGTGGCCGCGATGTAGAAGATCTCCGGGTCGCCGAACTGCTGGTACAGCCCGGTGCACAGTTCGAGAAACGCCGAGGGATCGCCGAAATTGCCGAGCACTCTCGCCAGCGAAAAGGCATGCTGTTTGTCGCGGACGTCGAGCGGGCGCGGTATATAAGCAATGAGCGCAGCCAACTCGGGTCTCGTCGGGTCCGGCAGCGTCCATGGCCCCGGCATGGCGATGTCGGCAAGGGCTTCGCGTACCTGCGTCTCGACACCGACATCCAGCGCGAAATGCGCTTTCAGCCACGGCGAGACCTCCCATCCTGGTGGCATCAACGGCGGTGTCCCAGTATTCCAGGCGGTCAACTCAGCGACGACAGCCGCCGGATCGGCCGGTCGGAGACGCTGCAGATCGAACGTGCCTGCTGGAACCGCAACCTCACGCTGGCGCAGCGACTGCAATGTCTTGATGCAGCTGAACCCGCTGAAGATCAACAGCAGCAACGACGACCGCAACAGTAGGTAGGGAAAGACCTCCAGCTGAGCCCACATACCGCTGGCGAAGGACGGGTCGAACACGCTGACGAGTGCCTTGCGCTGAGCCGTGTCCCACGCCGTTCCCTGCTCGACGAGGGCTCCAGCAACGCTGATGAAGCCGACCAGCACGAGGCTGAAGATCGCCATGATCCGCATACCTCGACGCTCGGACACGAATCGCCGGAGTACCTGGAAGACTACGTGACCGCCATCAAGCGGCCACAGCGGGAGGAGGTTCAGGAGGGCGATGACGATCCCAGCCCATGTCAGACCGCTCCACAGATCAACTCCCAACGCCGCCCGACCTGTCGGCTCGGTGATCAGGTGGAACGTTCCATCGATGGTCCCGGACGTGTGGTACAACGAGTGAACGAGAAGCAGGCCAGCGACCCCGACAGCGAGTTGGCTCAGCGGTCCGGCAAGGCTGATCAGAATCTGCTGCGATCGCTTGAGCGGCTTGTCAGCGCTGTATGACGCCCAGCCGACGAAGAGGTTGAGCTGAATCGCCGACATCGCTCCGAAGCGCCTCGCCGTCGTCGCATGGCCGAGTTCGTGGATCAGGGTGAGCACGCCGACGAAGACCGCGGCGAACAAACCGCCGCGGTGGCCGCCTGAGATCCCGAAGATCATGAACAGGCCGAGGAAGAACCAGGGCTGGATCGTGACCGGGATGCCGAACGCAGAAAAGCGGATCATGCCGCCACGACGGTACCGCCAGAGCCAGAGTTTGCGCGAGCGGGCCGGACTAACCTGGACGTATGACAGCTACGGAAGCCCCCGCGACAGCATCGACATCCGCCATCCCGTCGATCGACGGCATCCCGCTGACACCGAAGGAAACGAGCTTGGACATCCCGACGTTCGCCACCGTCGAAGAGGAACGAAAGCATCGCAAAGACAAGCTCGCCGGAGCACTGCGGATCTTCGGCCGTCTCGGCTTCGGCGAAGGTGTTGCCGGGCACATCACTGTCCGCGACCCGGAGTTCCCCGACCATTTCTGGGTGAATCCGTTCGGGATGAGCTTCCGCCACATTCGCAGCAGCGATCTCATCCTCGTCAACCACAAAGGTGATGTCGTCTACGGAACACGACCGGTCAACCGCGCCGCGTTCGTCATCCATGCCGCCGTGCACGAGGCTCGCCCTGACATCGTCGCCGCCGCCCACGCCCACTCGGTGAACGGCAAGGCGTTCAGCTCGCTCGGCATCAAGCTCGACCCGATCACACAGGACTCGTGCATCTTCTACGAGGACCACACCGTCATCACCGCCCAGGGCGGGGCGGTCGTCTTCGAGATCGAAGCCGGCCGTGAGCTCGCCTCGCACTTCCCCACCGGCAAGGCGGCGATCCACCAGAACCACGGCCTGTTCACGGTCGGCGAATCCGTCGACGAGGCAGCGTTCTGGTTCATCAGCATGGAGCGCTCGTGCCAGGCTCAATTGCTGGCGATGGCTGCCGGCACGCCGAAGCTGATCCCCCACGAAATGGCGAGCTATACGCAGGAGCAGACCGGCTACCACTTCGCCGGCTGGTTCAGCTTTCAGCCGCTGTGGCAGGAGATCACCCGCACCGATCCGGAACTGTTCGAGTAGTTCCGACGATCGCGCCCACCCGAGTGTCGTGACGCCCGTGAGCGTCACCGTGACACTCGTGCGGTCGTCGTAAACGACGTCCTCGGCGTTGCCCCGACCGCTGCCGCATCAGTTCAATAGAACCCGTGACGACATCGGCGGCTGCCTCGACCAAACGAGGTTCGCTCGCCGGCTTCTCCCCGGAGCCATTGTTCTTCCTCAGCGCGATCTCGCAGTATCTCGGAGCGGCGATCGCCATCAACCTCTTCAGGGAGCTCAGCCCGGCGAGTGTCGCCTGGTTGCGGGTGACCTTCGCGGCGATCATCATCATCGCTATCAGTTGGAGGGATCGCCGCCCGTGGACGCGCCAGGCGCTCATCGGCGTCGCCGTCTTCGGGGTATCGACGGCGTTGATGAATCTCTTCTTCTACCTCGGCATCGCTCGGCTCGGCCTCGGAAAGAGCGTGGCGATCGAGTTCATCGGCCCGATCACCATCGCTGCGTTACGTACCCGCACCGCACGGAACCTCGCTGCGCTCGGACTGGCAGCATTCGGAGTCGTCGTACTCGCAGGATTCGGCGTGTCCGGCAAATTCGCCGGACTGCTGTTCATCCTCGCCGCATCGGCGATGTGGGCGATGTACATCGTCTTCGGAACCCGCGTGGCACGTGACGACCGAGGACTGTCCGGTCTCGGTATCGGGCTGGCCATCGGCGCCGTGGCGATCCTTCCGTTCGGCGCGCCAGGCAGCGGGCCTGCCTGGCACGCCACGCACCTGTTGGTGCTGTGTGCGGTGGTCGGCGTTCTGTGCAATGCGATTCCCTACGCCATCGATCAGAACGTGATGCGCAGGATTTCCACTCGTCGTTTCGCCGTCCTGCTGGCGTTGCTGCCGGTTACCGCCGTCTTCATCGGAGCGGTCGTGCTGAACCAGATTCCGACACGCCTCGACATCGTCGGCGTCGCCTTCGTCCTCTGCGGTGTCATCGCCCAGGAACGAGAAGGCGTCACCGCCCTCCCCGCCGACTGACAGCGTCCCGTCACGGAGGGTTTCGACAGACCCGCCCACCTCCCAAACCCTCCGAGACCCTGTCAGTCGACGTCCCAGTTGACGCCGGCGGCCAGCTCGTTGGCGAGCAGTTTGCTCGCAGGGCGGACGAGGTCGCGCAGCCGTTCGGTGCGATCCTCGCCGAGGATCTCCCAACACGGCAGCGCCAGCGCGTCTGTCGTGTCCTCGACCCATTGACGATCACGCAGGCCGCGTTCGGTGAGTGTGCCGTCGGATAGCAGGATGCCGCGGTCGACGAGTTTGCGGCGACCTGCCGACCAGGCGTCGTCGTCCCAGGCGCGTGACTTCTGCAGCACGCCGGCAGGCAGCGCTCCGGTCGCCTCATGGATCAGCAGCACGTCGATGCCGGTCAGACCCTGCGTCGCCATTGCGGCGATGTGCCCGTCACCGCGGAATTCGCGAAGGAGCGTCTGCGCATGCCACAGCACCAGGTGCGGCTCGTCCGGCCACGGCAGCGCCGCATGACCGGCGTACAGCGGATGACCTTCGAGGTAGCAGCCCGCCGTCGCCTGCCGGGCGAGGTCCGCCGCTTCGTCTGCATCGGCACTGTCGATCCACTCACCGAGCACCCGGCGGAGCGTGCGATCGATACCGGCCAATCGCGCCCCGAGCACCTCGTCCGGTGAGGCAATCGCCCACGCCGTAGGGATGACCCGTCGCACGAGCTCCGGGTTGAAGTTGACGAACGTGGCAATGACGACCTCAGCCGAAACCGGGCCCATCGCAGCAGCCCGCGAGGCGAAGTAACCCATCCGCTGCCCCTGCAGGCCGATGCGCGCATACTCCTCACGCGGCTCGGGGGCGAAGTACACGACACCGTGGTACGGCTCGAGGGTGCGATGTGTTTTCCTGGCGACCGATGCGTCCATCGCCAGAACGTATCCGTCGCGGTCCGATCGGGCGATGTCGAACGGAGACCGAACCTGTCAGCACCGCCAGAGCGCAAGGGCTTGCCCGACCGGATGGTGCACTCCCGAGCCAACGCCAAAGAAGGCGCTAGCGAACGGAGGGGATGTGCGAGGAAATTCCGAGACTTGCGGCCGTCGCCGGTTTGCGCAGCTTCCAGACGAAGCCGTCGTAGAGAATGTGCAGCGCACCGAAATACAGTACGGCAAAGGCGTAGAGCGTGCCGCCCCAGAACTCGAGCGTGACATACATGACTGCCAGGATCACCAGCGCGTACAGCGAGTAGACGCCGGTGCGACGCCATGCGGTGGACGTCGACCGGGCGACCGGGCTGACGTCGCCGGTGGCTGCCCGACGGCGCAGACTGGTGTGGACGATGCCGAAGTATTCGATCGAATGAGCTGCCACATAGCCGAAGATGCCGGCGATCGGATCGATCATCACCGCCAGCACGAGGCCGAACGTCGCAGCGACGTACCAGTCCTTTGCCGTGCCGATGCCGCGACCGGATGCGCGCTCGACCCTGGTCCAGCGCACCAACAACACTGCGCTGACGATCAGCGACGGCCAGAACAGCCAAGCGGCGACGGTGCTGAGCCGATCGAGTAGGCGGACCGAATCGGCGTTCGTGCCACCCATGTTGATCTTGAGGAGCAGACCCTGGAGGTCGACGTACCCGCCGAGGAACGTCAGCGCCGTCACCAGCCAGGCGATGAGCATCGGCTTCTCGAGGCCACCGTTCGTGTCGCCGGCCTTACGCCCGTAGATGCGCATGACACCGTACCGCTGCATCAGCGTGTGCTCCGCGTTCCACAGCCCGGCGATCAAGGCGACGAGCGTCAGGCTGACGTTGATGCCGATCAGCACCGCCAACGCTGCGACAACCGGGGCGATCCTGTAGAGCCAGCGTTTGGCCGATCGTTGCGCCGGGTCACCGTAGACGAGGCCGAGGGTCAGCGGCTGATGGGCGAACGACACCATGAAGATGATCCCGATCACCGTGCGAAGAGCGATCGGATGCGGTTCGAGCCAGTGGAGCGACAAGGCGATCGGCAGCCAGCACCACGCCAGTGCATTGTCCAGCAGCGGCCCATGGATCCACGACCTCTGACCTGCCGAAACGGCGAGCCCAGTCGCCGTTGGACCAGCCGCCGTTGCAGGAGACGAAATCGACACAGCTGGGACTCTATTCTTCCCCAGCGACGGCGTCCATCAGCCGACGGCGAAGCAGATCATCACACACCACGGCCGCCTTCGATCACGCAGCGGCGACCCTTCGTCTGGCATCGCCTGGAAGGTCCGGATTCAGGCCTTGCGCGGCTGTGGCCATGTTCCGTCCTCGCCGTCCATGCCGGCGTTCGGACGGGCCTTGGCGAGCAGCTCGGCGACGACGGGGCCGAGTTCCTTCGGGTCGTCGACGGGGGTGACGCGAGGCCCGCGATGCCAACCCTCTGCGATCGCCAGCATCTGGCCAGACGCCTCGAAGACCCTGCCGGTGACGTCTTTCGATTCGCCCGACGCCAGCCACGTGATGATCGGGGCGATCCAACGTGGCGAACGCATCTCACGTTCCGCCTCGGTCTCCGGAGCGGGTCCGAGACCCTCCGTCATGCGGGTCAGGGCGACCGGCCCGATGGCATTCACGGTGACGCCGTACCGGCTGAGTTCCATCGCCGCGATGATCGTGAAGGCGGCGATGCCGGCCTTCGCAGCGCCGTAGTTCGTCTGACCGGGGTTGCCGTAGATCCCGCTGACAGACGTGGTGTTGATGATGCGGGCGTCGACGGTCTTGCCGGCCTTCGTCTGCTCGCGCCAGTATGCAGCAGCCCATCGGCTGGTCGCGAACGTGCCTTTGAGGTGGACGTCGATGACGCCGTCCCACTCCTCCTCCGTCATGTTGATGAGCACGCGGTCACGCAGGATGCCGGCGTTGTTGACGAGGCCATGGAGGTCGCCGAACGTCTCGATCGCCGTGTTGATCAGCCGTTGCGCACCTTCCCACGACGAGACGCTGTCGCCGTTGGCAACCGCTTCGCCACCGAACGCCTTGATCTCCGCGACGACCTGTTGAGCCGGCGAGAGATCGCCTCCGGACCCGTCGGTGTTCGCCCCGACGTCGTTCACGACGACCTTGGCACCTTCGTGGGCGAGCATCAACGCGTGCTCGCGGCCGATGCCTCGCCCTGCACCCGTGACAATGACAATTCGGCCGTCGCACAATCCCATGAGTGGTCCTTTTCTCGTTTCACTAGTTTGCGGCATCGATCTTGGCCGTCGCGGACCCGTCGGCGCATATTGTGGGCTGATGTGTGACGAATGTTTGCCGAGGACGGTGTCCAGGCGGACGATGCTCATCGGCGGTTCGGCGGCGCTGGTGACGTCCGGGTTTGTACTCGGACACTCGATACCCGCCCGAGCAACGCCGAGCCGCCGGGGTGGGATGCAGCCGGCGATCGCCCCCGTCAACGTCGCTGTCGGGTTGGATATCTACCCGCGCTCGGCATGGGGCGCTGACCTGCCACCGACCGGAGTCATCACCCGACCGGAAGACGTTCGTTTCCTGCTGGTGCATCACACGGCGTCTCCGAACACCGTTCCGATGGGGGGAACCGCAACTGTGCTGCGAGAGATCTACGCGTACCAGACCGGTCCGGCGAAGGGCTGGCCGGACGTCTGCTACGAGTTCTTCGTCGACCCTGACGGCCTCGTCTGGGAGGGCAGGGCGGGCGCGCTGAACGGTTCCGTCGTCGCCGACGCCACCGGCGGCAGCCAGGGGTTCGCCCAACTCGTCTGCCTCGTCGGCGATTTCACCAGCGTGCTGCCGACAGTTGCCCAACAGGCGGGACTCGTCAGAGTGCTCGCCTGGCTCGCCGATCGCAACCACCTCGACACCACGCCGGGAGCGACGACCACCTTCGTCTCCCGCGGCTCACAACGTTGGGCTGCGGGCGTGACGGTGACGGCGAAGACGGTCAGTGGACATCGCGACATGTCGTCGACGGAGTGCCCTGGCAACGCCTTCTATCCCGTCGTCCGCGACCAGATGCAGGCGCTCGTGACTGCAGCGCGAGGTCCGTCCGGCCCGAGCGCGACCCAGGCTCTCGGCACGCTGCTGCACGGCGGACGGGTCCCGACACCCCTCCGGCCGAGCCGATGAATGCAACCGATACCGACGTCCTGATCGTCGGCGCCGGACCGGCGGGAACAGCGGCGGCGATCACACTTGCCGAAGCCGGCTACGACGTCACGATCATCGACAAGGCGACATTTCCACGAGACAAGTGTTGCGGAGACGGACTGACCGCCGGAGCGCTGCGCCTCCTCGAGCAAATCGGCCTGCAGCCCAGTGACGTGCCATCGTGGGTCACCGTCGACGCCGCATGGGTGCGATCGCCTTCCGGTCACGAGGTCCGGTTCCCGATGCCGTCCGATGGCATCTTCGCCGCCGTCGCACCACGGCGGGAACTCGACGACGCACTCGTCCAGCGAGCGAGAGCGGTCGGCGTGAAGGTCCACGAGGGCCACGCCTTCGAGGGCTTCGTCGATGCCGGCACGGCTCGCGCCTTCGAGGAGTCGAACGAAACCGACACCGAGGAAACGGACGGGGTGATCACGGTCGAGGTCGCCGGGATGGGGCGCATCAGCACCCGCTTCGTGATCGCCGCCGACGGCATGTGGTCGCCTGTCCGCAAGGCGTTGGGTCTTTCGGAACCGGGCTACCTCGGGGAGTGGCACGCATTCCGGCAATACTTCTCGAACGTCACCGGCCCGGCCTCTGAACGCCTCTATGTGTGGTTCGAGGAGGACTTGCTGCCAGGCTACGCATGGTCGTTCCCACTGCCGGGCGGACGGGCCAATGTCGGTTTCGGAATCGCCAGACAGCACGGGATGAGCGCCCAATCGATGAAGACGACCTGGCCGGATCTGTTGCAGCGGCCACATGTGCGCGCTGCGCTCGGACCGGATGCGGTCGGCGCGGCTCGTCACCTTGCATGGCCGATTCCCGCTCGCGTCGACAAGGCCCCACTGTCGGCAGGTCGCGTGCTGATCGTCGGCGACGCCGCCTGCGTGACCGATCCGATGACCGGAGAGGGCATCGGTCAAGCGCTATTGACCGGTGTCCTCGCCGCCGAAGCGATCATCTCGACGATCCCCAGCCGACCCGCCGACGTACGCACGACGTACGAGTCGTCCGTCCGGCAGCATCTCCTCGCCGACCACCGCATGTCCGTCACCCTCAGCGCACTGCTGCGTCGGCCACTACTCGCCCGCGGAGCGATCAAGGTCGCCGGCACGACCGGATGGACACGGCGGAACTTCGGGAGATGGCTGTTCGAGGACGAGCCGCGGGCGATCGTGCTGACCCCACGTCGCTGGCACCGGAAATTCCTCGCACGACCTGGCGCCTACAGCACTAACGCTTCCCGACCCGACTGAAACATGAGTCGCCACCGACCTGCGGTTCGCTACCGGTGGTTGCCGGCCCGTACGGTTCGGCGCGGTTCGACTCATTTGAACCGTTCGACCCGTTCGGCATGGGGAGGGTGCTCTTACAGTGCTCGGTATGCGGACTCGGCTGACTGACCTCCTCGATATCGAACACCCTGTGATGCTCGCCGGCATGGGCGGAGTCTCGTATCACCGCCTCGTTGCAGCCGTCTCAGAGGCTGGCGGAATCGGCACCTTCGGCGCCTCGACGATGTCACAGGACGAATTGCCGCTGGAGATCGAGGCGATGAAGGCGTTGACGAGCAAGCCGTTCGGTGTCGACCTGCTGACGGCGATGCCCGGTCAGGTCGAAGCCGGCGTGAAGGCCGTCATCGACGGCGGCGCACGCATCTTCGTCGCCGGCCTCGGCGTCCCCCGTGATGTCATCGACCTGCTACACAGCAACAATGTGCTTGTCGGATCGATGGCCGGCAAGGTGCGCCACGCCGTCGGCGCTGTCGCCAGCGGCTGCGATTTCGTCGTCGCCCAAGGGACCGAAGGTGGCGGGCACACCGGCACGGTGGCAACGATGGCGCTGATCCCGCAGGTCGTCGACGCTGTCGGCGGGAAAGTTCCCGTCGTCGCTGCCGGCGGGCTGTTCGACGGGCGCGGACTCGCGGCTGCGCTCGCCCTCGGCGCCGACGGCGTTTGGATCGGCACGCGTTTCATCGCCACCCCCGAGGCCCGCGCCGTCAACGGATACAAGGATGCGCTGCTCGCTACGGCCGAGGATGGAACCGTGATCAGCAAAGGTTTCACCGGCAAGACGTGCCGTGTCGTCCGCAACGATTGGACACAGCACTTCGAGGAGCATCCTGAGGAACTACAGGCCTTTCCGGCGCAGGCGATCGCCAGCATGCGTGCAGGGGCCAATCATCTCGGAGCACCTGACGGGACCGAGGTCGACGTGCGTCGCGAGTTCATGCCGTGCGGCCAGGGTGTGGGGGCGATCGACAACCTCATCGCCGCCGGCGACATCGTCCGCAGCCTCGTCGCCGAGGCCCAGGCGGTCATCGACCGCATCGGCCAACTCTCCTCGCGCTAGTCCGCGCACCAGCGAGCGTTTGTGCAGTTCGCCCATCATGCGTGACTGTTCTGCACAAACGCTCGAGGGGATGAGGCGAATACGATCGGGGCATGAGCTTCAACGAGTCCGTCCTCGACCATGCCGTGACGGTGTGGGACGCCGAGATCATCCCGGCACTGCAGGACTACATCCGTATCCCCAATGTCTCCAAGTCGTTCGATGCCGATTGGAAGGCCAATGGATTCATGGATCAGGCTGTCGAGCTCGTCCGCTCGTGGTGCGCAGCCCGCCAGATCGCCGGGTTGCAGGTCACCGTCGAGCAGTTGGAAGGTCTCACTCCACTGATCGTCGTCGACGTGCCGGCATTCGGCGAGGGAACCAAGCTCGATTTTGACGACACCATCCTGCTGTACGGCCATCTCGACAAGCAGCCGGAGATGACCGGCTGGCGTGAAGGTTTCGGTCCGTGGATCCCTGTGATCGAAAACGACCGGCTGTACGGACGCGGCGGTGCAGACGACGGATACGCAGCGTTCGCCAGCCTGACGGCGATCGAGGCGACGCAGGCTGCCGGTGGCTCGCACGCCCGTCTCGTGGTGTTCATCGAGGCGAGCGAGGAGAGCGGATCACCTGACCTGCCGGCGTACCTCGAAGCGCTCGCAGACCGCCTCGGGACGCCGTCGCTGGTCCTCTGCCTCGATTCCGGCTGCCTCGACAACGAACGGATCTGGGTCACGACCTCGCTGCGCGGGCTCGTCGGGGCGACGCTCCGGGTCGACGTGTTGAAGGAGGGTGTGCACTCCGGCGAGGCGAGCGGTGTCGTCCCGTCGACGTTCCGTATCGCCCGCGAACTGCTCGATCGCATCGAGGACTCGGCAACCGGGCACGTCCTCGTCGAAGCGCTGTATGCGCCGATCCCCGACGACCGCTATCAGCAGACCGTCGACACTGCAGCCGAATTCCCGGAGCCGATCGCCGAACATTTTCCGTTCCTGCCAGGTGTCCAGCCGATGACGGACGATCCCGTCGAGCAGTTCCTCAACCGCACGTGGCGGCCGACGCTGTCGATCACCGGAGCTGACGGGCTTGCGCCGACGAACCGCGCCGGCAACGTGCTGCGCCCGACAACCGCGCTGAAGCTCAGCTTCCGTTTGCCGCCGACGGTCGACGCAGCACAGGCCTATTCGGCGGTGGAGGCGGTCGTTACTGCCGACCCGCCATACGGAGCGCACGTCGCGCTGCACGATGGCGAATTCGCGACCGGCTGGAACGCTCCGTCATTCGCCCCATGGCTGTCGGCGGCACTCGACGAAGCGTCACGGGCGACATTCGGAAACCCGACGCGATCGTTCGGTGAAGGCGGCTCGATCCCGTTCATGGGCATGCTCGGCAGCCGCTTTCCAAACGCCCAGTTCGTCGTCACCGGCGCACTCGGACCTGGGGCCAACGCTCACGGCCCGAACGAGTTCCTCGATCTGCAAACTGCCAGGAAACTCACAGCATCGCTTGCCATCGTGATCGACGCCCACGCTCGTCGCTGAGCGATTACGGTCTCAGCGAACCGAGCGGCGGCGCCGGTCGTAACTCACGTCACGGCGCCGATACCCCACTGCGCACGACGAATGAGAGCGACATGCCTGTATACACCTCCGGCAGCAACGAGGGGAACACCTGGCCGACCGGCGAGGACTCGATCGCGACCACCATCGAGAAACTGCTGAACGAAATTCGCTCGGTCATCGTCGGCCAGCAACGGCCGATCGAGCGCATGCTCGTCTGCCTGCTCGCCAAGGGTCACTGCCTGCTCGAGGGAGTGCCCGGGCTGGCCAAGACGCTCAGCGTCGAGACGCTGGCGGCGACGACGGGCGCAAGTTTCGCTCGCATCCAGTTCACCCCCGACCTACTCCCGTCCGACATCACCGGTACGCGCATCTACCGGGCATCGAGCGAGTCCTTCGACGTCGAACTCGGCCCGATCTTCGTCAACTTCCTGCTGACCGACGAGATCAACCGGGCACCGGCGAAGGTGCAATCGGCGTTACTCGAAGTCATGGCTGAACAGCAGGTGACGATCGGCGGGACGACCTATCCGGTGCCGACTCCGTTCCTGGTGATGGCCACGCAGAACCCGATCGAATCGGAGGGCGTCTACCAACTGCCCGACGCACAGCGCGACCGCTTCCTGATGAAGGTCATCCTCGACTACCCGTCGCATGCCGAGGAGATGGGCATCGTTACGCGGATGGCGGTGAAACCACCGAAGGCCAGACCGATCATCGACCTCGACACGGTGAAACGGCTGCAGGCCGTCGCTGATGCCGTCCAGGTCGACCCTGCCGTCCAGCGGTACGCAGTCGACCTCGTCCACGCCACCCGCAACCCGGCTGCTTTCGGGCTGCCGGAATGGGCGCCGCTGATCGCCCTCGGGGCGAGTCCGCGAGCATCACTCGGTCTCGTCAGGGCCGCGAAGGCCTTGGCCGTCATCCGCAACCGCAACTTCGCCACGCCGCAGGATGTCTTCGACGTCGCCCCCGAGGTGCTGCGTCATCGCGTCTCGCTGAGCTACGACGCGCTCGCCAGGGACATCGACGTCGAGGATGTCCTCAAGGCAATTGTCGGCATGGTCCCGGCCGCTTGGGTGCAGCCTCCGCAGTATCTGCGCAACTCCACGCCGGGAATGTCGACGGTCGCCGTGACCCCGTCGTCGACCCAGCCGTTGCAGTCACCGCTCACAGCACACGCAGCCCCGACCCCGCAGTCGCCGCCGGTGCCGCCGCAGCAGCAACTGCCGAACGGTCACGTCATCGAGCAGGTTCCGTATCGATGAAGAGTCCCGTGAACCCGGCGACGACCGTCAGGGTCGGGCCGCCGGACGAGGCGCTCGCACAGATGCTGCGCACACTGGAGTTGACCATCACCCGCAAGCTCGACGGGCTTTTGCACGGTCAATATCAGGGGCTGACGCCCGGCCACGGCAGCGAGCCGGGTGAGGCGCGTACCTACGTCCCTGGCGACGACGTCCGTCGAATCGACTGGAATGTCACCGCCCGGACGCAACAATTGCATGTCCGCGATCTGATTGCCGACCGCGACCTCGAAGCCTGGCTGGCCGTCGACGCATCCGCCTCGATGGCGTTCGGCACCGACACGGCAGAGAAGCGCTCCGTTGCTCTGGGTGCCGCCGCCGCTGTCGGCTTCCTGACCGCCAGAGGCCAGAACCGCATCGGCGCAGTCATCGCCTCAGGACCCGACCTTCGGACGTTTTCCCCCCGGCGCGGGCGCGATCACTTGCGTGGCATGTTGACGGCGTTGGCGTCGACGCCGATCCCAGTGGGCGCAGGTCGCACCGATATCGGCGCGCTCGCCGACGACGTTGCCAGGCGTTCCAGACGCCG
>Ga0123338_10002256_pt1 | contig 18106 bp, 5 predicted proteins | sample grotaG_FD_89793 | JGI IMG/M metagenome (GOLD analysis project Ga0123338, IMG submission 89793) | Glacier valley bacterial and archeal communities from Borup Fiord, Nunavut, Canada, to study Microbial Dark Matter (Phase II) -... | ecosystem: Environmental > Aquatic > Freshwater > Ice > Glacier ...
AATAATGTACTTAGTGCGATAAGTGTGGTAGCAGCAAAAGATACAGCACGAGTATCAGGGGAAGCCAAATTTATAAGGGCTGTTTCTTATTTTGAATTAGTAAAATTGTTTGGAAAATCCTGGAAGGACGGCGATCCGGCTGCTAACCCAGGGGTGCCTATTGTACTTACACCCACAAGGGGAATAACTATTGAGAACCAGGTAAAAAGGAATGCCGTAACGGAAACATACCAGCAGATCATCAGTGACCTGCAGGATGCAGAATCAAAGCTCGGCAATACCAATGGGTTCCTTACCACAAAGACTGCTGCTTCGGCTATGCTTGCACGGGTATATTTACAAAAGGGCGACTATGCAAATGCAGCACAGGCTGCTAACAGGGCAATCACTAATTCCACTGCAAATGGCGGAGCGTTGCTCGCAAATTTCTCAGACGTGTTTGTGATGGTTAACACCGCAGAAGACATTTTTGCAATCCAGGTAACAGCCACAACAGGTGTTAACAATTTAAATACTTTTTATTCTGTTGCCGGCGGACGCGGTGACGCGCAGGTAACTCCTAATCATCTTGCACTGTACGAAGCAGGCGATTCACGTAAAGCATTTTTCTCCGTCTCGGGCGGGTCTACCTATACTTCAAAATTTAATATCCGTTTTGGAAATATTCATTTTATCCGTTTGGCAGAGATGTATCTTATACGTGCCGAATCTAACTTCCGGTCAGGCACCTCCATAGGCGACGTCGCGGTTAATGATCTTAATAAAATTCGCGCCAGGGCAAAACTGGCTCCTTTAGCGGCGGCAGACTTAACACTCGATAATATAATAAAAGACCGCAAACTGGAACTTGCGTTTGAAGGATTTACGTTGCATGATATTAAGCGCTTACAGTTACCCGTTGGTACGCTTGCATGGAATGCACCTTCCCTTGTTTTTCCTATTCCAAAAAGAGAGCTGGTCGTTAATGCCAACCTGGTGCAGAATGATGGGTACAAATAGGTAATATACTTTGCAATAATTAAAAAATTAATTTATATCCTATACCCCTTACATTAATAATTTTTACTTCAAGGGTCGTGCTGAAGAAACTCTCTCAGCCGGCTTATAAAAACATCTAAACTACGTCCGGAGAAGAAATCATTGTTTTTCCAGATATGTAATAAAATTGTTTTACGCTCCATCACCTGGTTTCTGTTCAACAAAAACAATTTCAATAATTCTGCTTTCAACACGCTTTCCTCCACTGGGTTGGTTACCAGCCGGTATTAGTCTACTTTCATAAGATGCACCGCTATATAACCGGTTTGATCAGTCGTAGTGTTTAACCACCCCCGTTCAAAAACGTGCTTCTCATCGTTTTCGAACGTCCTCTCCTTGAAAAATGAGGGGAACTTCCCCGTTGCATTTAAAACACTAAACAACCTGTTGGTCGTTCTTAATTAAGATTAATTACTTCATCATTCAATCACCACTTGCGCTCAGTAATTAAATACTTATAACCCGCTAACCTGATTTGAATTATCGTTGAAAAAAAATTATTTGACGTAGAATTCGTTTTACTCTTTTACAAATACTACATTTGCACAAATAGATCGATTAAATATTTTGTCTAATCGAATATTCCTTTCTAATATCTGAAGAATTTCTTTCTTCCGGAAAATCAACTCTTGAAATTGGGTTATCTTTCTGATTACTATCATTGTATTATTCTATATCCTTTGTGCTACTAAATAGTAATTTCTGTTTTACCAAGCTACCTAACCTGATCTTCCAAAATACATTTATGAAAAGAATTCTCCTATTCGTGACATTCGTTATGATATTAGTTACAGAAGGTGCCTACGCCCAGTCAAATATTTTCAATTCCAACGATACCGTCAAAATTTACAATCCCGCTGATCCTCCTGCCATACCTCCTGCGAATATCATGGCTAAATGGGTTAAAACAACTACCCGTATCACCTGGTGGGACACTAACAAATTCAAACCATATATCTGGAATGGCATGGCTTTCCGTTTAAGATTTCCAAACGGTTACAACCCGGCAGACACCACTAAAAAATATCCCGTAATTCTTTTCCTTCATGGTGCCGGTGAGATAAAGAATATCTATGATAATGAAGACCAGTTGTACTGGGGTGCCCAGACTTTCCAGGCCAAAATCGATGCTGCTCAGTTCAATGCCTTTTTGTTGTTTCCACAGGTCAGTGCCACAGCCTGGGATTATACTTATTATACCCGGATAAACAGCGTACTTGATTCCATGCAGAAATATGTTAAGTCCGATCCTGACAAAGTGATCGCGATGGGTTTATCAAACGGCGCTTATGGTAGTTTGTCTTATGCTTCCAGCTTTCCTCAAAGAGTTTCAACGGTTATAGCAAGTTCCCCCGCATTGATTGAACTAGTACAGCCATCTATTAGTTCAGTAATTCACATTCCTACCTGGCTGGCTTCCGGCGGTCTTGATAACAGTCCCGGCCCGGTTGTAATGAATACTTACACAGACACTTTCGCGTCAAAAGGTGGAGATATACGATATACTTTTTATCCTGCCCTGGCCCATGGCACCTGGACTGCGATGTGGGATGAGCCCTACTTAGTGCCTTACTGGAACAACGCACATACTGCAAATCCTATAATTTTTAATAAGAAAAGCCAGTTCTGTGAAAACGCTGTAGCGGCAAAAATGGGTATTACCCAGGGCTTTGCAGAATACCAATGGCAGGTGAACGGTGTCACCATCCCTGGTGCTACTACCAATGATATCATAGGAACACAACTAGGCAGTTACCGTGCACGTTTCAGGCGTACCGCCGGCGGTGCATGGTCAGACTGGTCGCTGGTAGCCGCTGTTATTACGGCACTTCCTACTGTAGCCTCTCCCCCGATTTCAATAACAGGAGTGAGAAGTGTTTTGCTGCCTGCTCCTGACGGAAGCACTACTACACCGCTGGAACTTCCTGCCGGATATGCATCTTACGAATGGAGGAAAGTAAGCGACAGCTCAGTAGTTAGCACTGCCCGCACTTATGCCGCCCCAGTAGGACAGTATTTTGCAAAAGCTACTAATTGTAATTCCACTTTCTCCCCTTCTTTTAATATTATAAGCGAAGCAGGGACACCTAAGCCTGATTCTGCCAGAAACCTCACCCTTACCCGTACAAGCTCTACAGGTATAACGCTGAACTGGACAGATGTAACCGGCCCGGTATACAATGAAACGGGTTTTGAAATATACCGTGCCCTTAAAGCAGGCGGGCCTTATACAATGGCAGGAATGACCGGTGCCGATGTAAAAACATTCAGTGATACCGCTATCGCACCTAATTATAATTTTTATTACAGGATAAGAGCTGTAAACGCCACTGGTGCCGCGGGTTTAAGCAATGAGGCTTCCCTGCAGCCTTCTAAGGATTCTATTGCCCCGACGACACCAACAAATTTAAGAGTTACTTTTACAAGCCGTAATTATATCGATCTGGAATGGACAGCCTCCGCTGACAGTGTTGGAGTTACTGCCTACGACATTTACGTAAACGGCACAAAAAAATATACAAGTACTGTTGCGAAGATAACCGCGGACAGTCTTACTGCTAACACCAGTTATACTTTCTCCGTGGTAGCCCGCGACCAGGCCGGCAATATTTCCGGTATAAGCACGTCAGCTACCGGTATCAGTAAAATAAACGGCCTCAAATATCATTACTACGAAGGCAACTGGTCAGTACTTCCTGATTTTACAATCCTTACCGCTGTTGCAAGCGGACAGACCCCTAATACTGACATTGCAATAAGACCAGCTGGTGTAACTCAAAACTACGGGTTTCTATGGGAAGGATTTATCAGTATCAAAGTGCCGGGTGCTTACACTTTTGAAACGGTTTCCGATGATGGCAGCAAACTTTACTTCAATGTACCTTATTCACCTGCTTCCGTAGCTTTGGTTAATAATGACGGCATTCACGGCGCTGTACCGGTAACAGGTACGGTTAACATTCCTGATACCGGGTTACACCAGATAGCTGTTACTTACTTTCAGCAAGCGAGCGGACAATCTATGCAGCTTTACTGGACCGGCCCCGGCATCACCCGCCAGTTGATTCCTAACGCAGCCTTTACGGAAAATTTTGCGGGTGTTGTAGACACTACGGCGCCAACAGCTCCTTCTACCCTGAAATCCGCCTATACAAGCCTTAATTTTATCGACCTTAGCTGGAACGCTTCTACCGACAATATAGGTGTAACCGGTTATGACGTGTACATAAACAATGTAAAAAAATACACTACGGCAGCTACTGCCATTACCGCCGACAGCCTTTTACCAAATATAGCATACACCTTTTTCGTGAAAGCACGGGATTTTGCCGGCAACACTTCCGCAGCTGGCAATGCACTAACTGTTACTACTGCGGCAACCGCTTTAAAATATAAATATTACGAAGGTAACTGGAGTGTGCTGCCAAATTTCAGCGCTCTAACGCCCGTCAAAACTGGCGCATCTCCTAACGTAGACATAAGTGTGCGCCCGGCAGGTGTTACCCAGAACTATGGTTTTGTATGGGAAGGTTATATCAATATAAAAAGTGCCGGAAGCTATACTTTCGAAACAGCTTCTGACGATGGCAGCAAATTTTATTACAATACATTCTATTCACCTTCAGCTACGGCTCTTGTAAGCAACGATGGCATACATGGAGCCGTCCCCTCAACAGGTACCGTAAATATTCCAGATACAGGTTTACACCCGATTGCAATCACCTACTTTCAACAGGGTAGCGGGCAATCCATGCAAATTTACTGGACCGGACCCGGCATCTCCCGTCAGCTTATTCCCGACGTAGCTTTCACACAATCATCTGTATCACCCGCTGATTCTATTGCGCCAACTGTGCCAACGAATGTGTCAGCCGCTTTCATCGGAAGCACTTCCGTTGACCTTAAGTGGACTGCTTCTACGGATAACATCGGTGTGCTGGCTTATGATGTTTATGTTGGCGGAATAAAAAAATATACCAGCGCCACAACCAGCGTTACCGCTGACAGCCTGGTTACAAACACTACTTATTCATTTACTGTAAAAGCCCGCGATTTGGCAGGTAATACTTCCGCAGCAAGCACTGCTTTTTCAGCTAAGACTACATCCGTAGCCGCCGGTCTAAATTACAAGTTTTACCAGGGTGCATGGAGTATGCTTCCTGATTTCAGCACCCTTACTCCTGCAAAATCCGGCACTTCGGCAAATGTTGACATAAGTGTGAGAACACCGGGTATAGATGATAACTTTGGCTTTGTTTGGCAGGGATATATTAACATTCCTGCTCCCGGCGCCTATACGTTTGAAACGGTATCTGATGACGGAAGTAAGCTTTATTTCAATTCATCGTACATACCCACTGCTAATGCCACGGTAAACAATGATGGATTGCATGGCGCTACTACCGTGACCGGGACAGTAAATGTCGCAACCGCAGGTTACTACCCGATTGCTATTACTTATTTTGAATTCAATGGCGGCCAGTCGATGCAGGTGTACTGGTCAGGACCAGGTATTACCCGTCAGTTGATATCTGATAGCGCTTTCTTTACCGCACTTCCACAAATCATAGATACACTGCCTCCGTCCGTGCCTGCCAACATGAAAATTATTTCAGTAAGTCAGAATTTAGTAAGCCTGCATTGGAACATCGCTACAGACAATATCGGGGTAGTTGCTTATGACATTTACAGAGATGGTGTAAAGAAATATACAACCAACGCTACTGACTTAATAGCCGACAGCCTGGCGCCAACGACCAGCTATTCTTTCAGCGTAAAGGCACGTGACCTGGCGGGAAATATTTCGGCAGCAAGCGCTTCGGTGCCTGCGACCACTATCAATTCTACTTCTTTCAGCGGCCTTAACTACCGCTATTATGAAGGTGTATGGGATGTGCTTCCAAATTTCAATACGCTTACCCCTGTTAAAACCGGCAACTCGGTTAATGTTGATCTAGCCGTACGCAACAAGGCAGACAGTTTCGGAATAGTCTGGGAAGGTTTCATCAATATTCCGACAGCCGGTAGTTATACCTTCGAAACCCTTTCAAACGAAGGAAGCAAGCTGTACTTTAATTCGTTGTATGCTCCGGCTGCTAACGCCCTTGTAAGCAATGACAGTCTGCACCTCGCGCGTTCCGCATCGGGAACTTTAACGGTAAGCGCTGCCGGCTCATATCCTATCGCGATTTCTTATTTTGATAAAACAGGCACTGACTCGATGAAAGTTTACTGGTCAGGACCCAACATCACCAGACAGCTTATTCCTAATGCTGCCTTTACTCCTGCAGGCTTGCCGCCAGCCGATACTTCCGCACCCACTGCCCCGACTAACCTGGCAGTGGCAACCATAGGTACCACTTCTATCGGTCTTACCTGGACTGCCTCTGCGGATAATATCGGGGTAGTTGCTTATGATATTTATGTTGGCGGTATCAAAAAATACACGAGTACATCAACCAATATCACAGCGGACAGCCTGATTGCAGGCACTACTTATTCTTTCACTATAAAAGCACGTGACCTTGCAGGCAATACTTCCCAGGCAAGCGCCGCCTTAATGGTTACTACAACCGCAGCTCCTGTAGCTACCGCCGGTCTTAATTATAAATTTTATCAGGGTATATGGAGCGTGCTTCCAAACTTTAATTTACTTACCCCGGTGAAGACAGGAAATTCACCGAACGTTGATATCAGTGTAAGAACACCGGGCGTTGATGATAATTTTGGATTTGTTTGGGAAGGATATATTAACCTACCAGTAGCCGGTACCTATACTTTCGAAACGATATCAGATGATGGCAGCAAACTTTATTTTAATTCATTATACTCACCTTCCGCCACTGCGACAGTAAACAACGACGGATTGCATGCTGCAACTTCCGTTACAGGTACCGCAACCGTTGCCACGGCAGGATATTATCCTATAGCTGTAACATACATTGAAAGAGATGGCGGTCAGTCAATGCAGGTTTACTGGAGTGGCCCCGGTGTGCCAAGGCAACTGATCCCGAATGCAGCTTTTGCTTCACAGCTACCGGCCGACACGATTGCCCCGGGCGTGCCGCTTAATGTAACAGCTACACTTATCAACAGCACGTTCATCAATCTTAGCTGGACAGCTTCCACCGATAATGTAGGCATCGCTGGTTACGATGTTTATGTAAATGGAATCAAAAAATACAGCACTGCCACTAACAGCATTACCGCTGACACACTTGTGCCAGGCACTTCTTATGTGTTTACGGTTAAGGCGCGTGACTTTGCGGGTAATACTTCTGCATTCAGTACGGCGTTAACAACTTCAACAACAAGTACAACACAAGGTCTTACCTATAAATATTATGAAGGAAACTGGGATGTGTTGCCAAACTTCAGCGCGCTGACACCTGTCAAGACCGGGATTGTTCCGAACATTGACATTATCACGGCAAGAAACCAAGCTGATTATTATGGTTTCTTATGGGAAGGGACAATCACATTGCCAACGGCCGGCACTTACACTTTCGAAACCATCTCGGATGACGGAAGCAGATTTTATTTTAATAAATCGTACTCATCAGCAGCAACAGCTTTGGTAAACAATGATGGTGTGCATGGTATGATCTCCGCAACGGGAAGTATTTCAATGGCAGCAGGTGTTTATCCTGTTGCGATAACCTTTTTTGAAAAGAATAGCGGAGAAGGCATGCAACTTTATTGGACGGGTCCCGGAATAGCCAGGCAACTGATTCCGAACGAAGCCTTTACCGGTACGTATACGCCCGCTGTTGACAATGTAGCGCCCGGTGTCCCGGCTAATGTAAAGGCTATACTAACTACAAACACATTTGTAGACATAGCATGGGATGCTTCGACGGATAATGTTGGTGTATCCGGCTATGACGTGTATGTAAATAGCGTTAAACAGGCAACTGTTACAAACACGCTGTACCGCCTGTCAGGACTTACTGCTGGTCAGTCGAGTACTTTTACCATCAAAGCTTTCGACCTGGCAAATAATATGTCAGCATTCAGTACTGCGCTTGCAGTGGTAAGTGCACCTAAAGCAAACGGACTTAAATACCGTTACTACGAAGGTGTTTGGAACGCGCTGCCTGATTTTACTTCGCTTACCCCCGTAAAGACAGGTTTAGGCCCTACGGCAGACATCAGTGTCAGGCCTTCCGGCGTAAATGATAATTTCGCTTTTGTGTGGGAAGGATATATCAACATCACTACACCCGGCACTTATACTTTCGAAACTATCTCTGATGACGGAAGCAAGTTCTACTGGAACACTCTTTACAACCCGGCTGCAACAGCGCTGGTAAACAATGATGGATTACACGGCCCTAGTTCCGTTACAGGCACAGTTAACATACCAACGGCCGGATTGTATCCGATAGCAATCACTTACTTTGAAAAAGATGGTGGCGAATCAATGCAGGTTTACTATAGCGGCCCCGGTATCGCAAGACAACTGTTACCCGGCTCGGCAGTAGGTTTTACAGGTGATGCTCCTGTAACGCAGGGGATCGCAGCGCTCACTACCATTAATGCCAGCTCACCTGACAATGCTGTCAATGCAAGAATCACAAAAGCATTTCCAAATCCTTTTTTTGGAAATTTAACCGTTCAATATTTTGGTGTTACTTCATCAAACAAGGTATCTGTAGGTGTCTATGACATGAGTGGAAGAATGGTACTGCGCCAGTTGTTTGGAAATGTATCTCAGGGACTAAACACATTTAATATAAATCTTAATAAACAGATGATGCCCGGATTGTATCTCATCAAACTGGATGTTGACGGAAAGCAGCTAAAAATCTGGAAGATGATAAAAGAAAAGCGGTAACAAAGTGATTGGCCATCGGCTGGCTTCATATCATTTTGAGTCAGGACTTACGTAAAAAACGCGGGAAATTATGTCCTGCGTTTTTTATGATGGAGCCAGGCACAAGTGCGGCTTGCCATCGTGCGTGGCCGGCCAGGCACAAGTACTTCCCGCAGAGTCAGCCCCGCATATTTGTACTTTCATGAAGTTTTAGTTATAGCCCAAAGCAAAAGAGCCTTTATAGAATTACCCCGCAATAGTATTATTTTTAATAATAAAATAAATGCTTTTTGCAAAGACACAGTAGAACATTTGCGGTAATAATTCTCATTATAATTTTAATGATTGCCTTTTCACAATGCGTTCATGAAACAAAAGCGTTTACCGATGGCAGGGGAAAGGAGTACGCCGGTGCTTCAAAATGTATCGGCTGTCATAAAAATATCTATGATTCATATATTAACAGCGCTCATTTTATAACTACCACGTCCGCTTCAAAAGAAACCGTTAAAGGCAGCTTCAACGCTGACTCCAATAGTTATTATTACAGACCAGAGCTGAAAGTATCTATGGAGAACAGAGACAGTGGATTATACCAGGTTGCCTATCTTAACGGCACCGAAAGAAAGGCAGCCCGTTTTGATATTGTTTTTGGTTCAGGAAGAAAAGGACAATCATTTGTTTACTGGTACAAGGATCATATTCTTCAGCTCCCTGTTTCTTATTATGTGCCGGAAAAGAGCTGGGTGAATAGCCCTAACTATCCGCCACACAATGTTAAGTTCGACAGGAACGTGACCATAGGCTGTTTTGAATGCCATGCATCTTATATAAATAAAACTTCAGAGACCGTTGCTAATGAAGAACCCGTTGACCATTTTGACCGGGACAATATCATTTACGGAATAGACTGTGAACGTTGTCATGGCCCGGCGGCGACACATGTTGACTTCCACGAAAAAAATCCTGAAGAAAAAAAGGCAGCGTTTATAGCTGGCAGTAAGAACCTCTCAAGGGACGGGAAGACGGCAATGTGCGCCGTCTGCCATTCCGGCTCCGCCCAAACCATGCAGGTACCATTTAATTATAAGCCAGGTGATAAGCTATCAACATACATATACCCTTCCCGGGAACCCATAAACAATGCCGATGCAGAAGTTCATGGTAAACAATATCAACTGCTTTATGCCAGTAAGTGTTTTATAAAAAGTCCGTTGCTCAATTGTTCTTCCTGTCATAATCCTCATATAAAGGAAAGAGATGACCCTGCTCTCTTTTCCCGTAAATGCATGAACTGTCATAATACAACGGGTCATAAATTCTGCAGCATGACTTCCCTTGTCGGACCATCTATTATAAATAACTGTATTGATTGCCACATGCCTGCAAAATCATCAAAAATCATAACGGTAAAATCCCAGATCAATACCACGGCAATTCCGGCACTTGTAAGAACACATTTCATTTCTATCTACCCGGCAGAGAGTAAGCGTTTTTTATCTGGCAAAAAGTAATGTCATATATACTTGTTGTCTCTGGCATGAAAGAAATTCAATTTGTTATCAGTATTCTTACTGTAAACCTGGTAAACTCATACCTCCCACCTACCTACTGTTACACCTGAGAAAACGCAGTTGGCTATTGTTGACCGCAACTGCAATAACCGGTTTGCCATTGGCTATGTTTACTAATTTCATATCCCGTATGTCTCCTTTGATAGCAATACCGGATCGCAGCATCATTACGGTTGTAAAATTTCTTTTCGCATCGCCTGATAAAAAAGTTCCATAACCTGCATCATAAACACCCTCAAAAGGAGAGACATTGTGGAGGTTGCCACCGGCGATAATATCAGTAAAGCCATCATTGTTAAAATCACCGGTAAGCCAGTTAAACACAGGCGACCATTGCACTTCTTCAGGCAGGTCGACAGACTGGTATTTACCATTGGTATAAACCAATGCCGTACTCAATAAAGTTGCTACAGATAATTTTTTTAACCCGGCAGTATCAGCACCAAAAATTTGTTCGATGCTTTGTCCGGCAAAGCTTTTATAACTGGGGTATTTTTTTCTTATCAACCCCGGAAGAACTTTTTGCAATTCATCTTTACCCAGGAAAGGATAATAAACGCCATCTTTTTGAAGAGCAAGTATCTGTTCGGGATAGCCATTGCCATCAACATCCCCTATGTATACTACCAGCGGAAATTTTTTGGAAGCGTGCAGTTTTGAATTGCCGCCCAGGTTGCCTAAAAGGATGTCATCATGGCCATCCCCATTTATATCAGTCAGTTTAACCGTATTCCACAAGCCTGTTAAGCCATCGAGTCCGTACTCTTTTGTATTGTTATAAAGATGCCCTCCTTTATTTATAAATAAACTAACGGGCATCCATTGCCCTGCAACAATAAGATCCATCCAGCCATCCCTATTTACATCCGTCCAGGCGGCATCGGTAACCATCCCGATATTTTCAAGCTCCGGACAAATATTTTTTGTTTGAATAGTAAATTTTCCTTTTCCATCATTTATCAAAATATAAGATAGAGGAGCCTCTCCATACCTGCCTGCCACTACCCGGCCACCTATAAACAAATCAAGGTCTCCGTCATGGTCTATGTCAGCAGGTATCGCCACTGATTTATTGCCTGTGTAGTAAGGCATGCCTGTCGACTTCTTAAAATTTCCTTTACCATCATTTATGTAAAGCCTGTCGTAGAGCCTTGGATTGTTGCCTTCGAACTGGTTACCACCACTAACAACAAACAGGTCAAGGTCTTTATCATTGTCCGCATCAAAAAAAACAGCATTTACATCTTCGCACAATGAATCGGCCGCCATTAATGCTTTATTGGAACTTATAAAATTACCTGAGGGTGTCTGAATATATAATGCTCCCGCCTGACCTGCCGCGCCGCATACAAATAAATCATCAAGACCATCTCCGTTCACATCTCCCACTGCAAGCCCGGGGCCTTCCGTTGAAGCACCATGAGGAATCAATGGTTGTATTGCAAAATCGTTGAAGCTGTCTTCTTTATGAATAAAATGTATTCCAACCGCAGGCGTAACATCGGAGAAAAGTGCTGGTAACGAAGCAGACCGACTGTTGTTTAAAGTGGCCTCCGACTGTTTCAAAACTATTTTTTGATTACTCTTTACGTTATACAATTCCTGTTGGGTACCGGGTTTATCGGGCCAGGTAATTCTTAAGGTATCAATAATTGTTATGTCTCCCAAGCCTATATGAACGTCACCTGCCGAGGCACTTTCAAATCCTCTGGTAGCTGATTGATAATAATAAAATTTTTTATTGCCTGCGGTAAGAACAACTTTAGCACCAAGGCCCATCTTGTTATATCCTGCCCCTTCGGGATGGATAGATAAATAATTACCTGTTTCACAATCGCTGTTGTTAAGGTATATATCGGAAGCCTCTTCAAGGTTATTAACTACCAGGTCAAGATCACCATCGTTATCAAAGTCCGCATAAGCCGCCCCGTTAGAAAATGATTTTTTGGTGATCCCTTCTGTTGCGCCGACATTTTTAAATTGCAGGGAGGCGCTGCCCCGGAACAGGTAGTTGCTGAGTTTACCCTCAGGCATCAACGCGTAGGCATGGTCACTCAATTTTTTTTTAGATGCATCATAAGCTTCCGCGGCATGGGCATAGTAGTTTATGAAATCAAGGTCATTAGGCCTGCGGTAGATACCGTTCGTTATAAAAAGATCGCAAACCCCATCGTTATCAAAGTCGGCTAATAGTGGCGACCAGCTCCAGTCGGTGGCTGCTATGCCTGCAAATAAACCTATCTCGCTAAAGTGACTGCCAGCTCCCGTGTTAAGCTGAAGGCAATTACGGGAACACTGTTCAGCATAACCGTAACTTTTTTTGTATTGATAAATATCGGGAGGATCATCGGCAACGGATGACTTAAGTACTTTTTCATTTTCAGCAAGCATGTCAAGTGTAATAAGATCCGGCCAGCCATCATTGTTGATATCAGCCGCGTCACTGCCCATCGAAAAATGACTTTCATGACCGAAGGCTTCTTTATTCGATTCGGAAAAAGTGCCATTGCCGTTATTGAGGTAATAATAATCTTCTTCGTTAAAGTCATTGCTTACATATATGTCAGGCCAGCCATCGTTGTTGAAATCATTCACTACCGCATTTAATCCGAATCCGATTTTACCACTGTAGATACCCGCTTCCCGGGTGACGTCTGTAAAAAAATTCTTGCCATTGCTTATTTCATTCCGGAATAATTTGTCACCGCTGGCGGAATCCGGAATATTCCGAAGGGATGTATCCTGGTAATTTTCGGTGGAGTGAACACCATGCTTTACCAGGTACATATCGAGGTCGCCATCTTTATCATAATCAAAAAATACTGCCTGCGTGTTAAAGCCCGGTTCATCAATACCGTAAAGTGCGGCGGCTTCTGTAAAAGACAAATTATGATTGTTGATGTACAATTGATTTTTGCCTTTTAATCCATTAAAGCCACCTACTGCGCATACATAGATATCGAGCCAGCCGTCGCCATTGACATCTGCCAATGTAACGCCGGTTTTCCAATTACCCACGCCCGTTACACCGGCACTGGTTGTGATATCTTCAAATTTAAAATTCCCTTTGTTTAAAAAAAGCTTGTTTGATCCCTGGTTAGAAGTAAAATAAATGTCAGGCAGCCCGTCGTTGTTAATATCCCCTGTTGCTACTCCCCCGCCGTTGTACAGGTAGATATAGTTCATAATATTCAGCGAATCGGAAATGGTGAGGTGATTGGTAAATATAACACCGGTAGCCTCGGGATCGGTCAATGTGAAAAGCGATTGTTTGCTGTTACATGAATAAAAAGTGAGTATCAGAATAACCGTCAGGCAGTATTTAGTAATATCTTTTAAAGTGTCGGACATAACAACGGGCGCTTGTTTAAAAAATTATTAAACATCTGGCAAACTACTTTAAAACTAATATTATGTTATTGATAAGTGAACTCGCCCGTTATTTTTTTTTCGATGTTTTCGAAGAACATTCCCTGGAACTGGCCGGCTTTGAGCATCGGCAGCGAAAGTTCCACGCTATGTGTTTGTCCAACTGAAAGGTTACTGAGGTCGCAATACCAGCCCACAAAAGAATTGCGGTTAGGCCTGACCGAGGAATACGCTTTAATTAGTTCTACTGGTTTGCCATCGATATGAATAGCAACTTTCATTGAATCTGCCGGTTCTGCTACCTGCACAAAATACAACAAACGTTCCGGAGCCAGCCAGGTAGTTTTATAATCTTCCGGTGTCCATGGTATCGGCCAGTCTTTCTTTCGTTTTTTCAGCTGATCCGTTACCCATGACGGAATATTTATTGTTGTTTTATAAACGCCACCTGTAAATTCAGGGTCGAAGTTTCCTGTCTGTTGCATGGGTGAAAATGATGTCCCTGAAAAACGGATAGTGCCGCTGATTATTTTTCCCTGCTGTGCGAATGGCACTGACTTGCCGTTTATCAAAGCTGCTGCCAGCTTATTGCTTTCGGGAAGCGATACGCTCCATTGCACCATTGCGCCTGCTTCCCCGGTCACCTGCTCAAGGTATAAGGTGGAACCTGCTACATGGCATTTTCCCTCAAGGTTCATTAAACGGGGAACGGTTTCTTTATCATTCTGAGGAGTCAGTGATAACACTACCGCCGATGCGCCATCCATTTCCAATCGGAATAAATCCCCTTGTTTCCAGTAAGATCCTTTACCCGGCGGACCTATCAGTTGCCCTCCCGGGTAAAGCGTTTTAATTTCATAATTCCCTTGCATGCTTAATCCGATGGAGGTATTTAATAAGAATTCAGCGGTAAGCCGACGGGCGTTCGGATTGAATAAAAATATAAAACCCTTATCACCTGAGATTGCTGTAGTGCCATCTACCTTTCCAAGCGCCGGTTGACCGAGGATAAATTTTGTATGCAAGAGATAACCCCGATTTGTATCGGTCCAATTCAACCAGTCTCGTATAAATTTTTTATCGGTCTCTGAAAAATATTTATACTCTTCTATGTCACGTGCCGGGATCATGTTAACGACGTTATTAAGGCCACCTGTGCCGATGGAAGAAAACAGCGAATATTTCCAGCCAAGATAATCCCAGTCCCGGCGACGGAATCCTTCCAGTTGAAGGAACGGCTTTCCCTCTTTGGTATCCATGCGTGGCGTCTGGTGAAACATGAAACCTGGCATAAGCGCAGGCGGGCAATAATCATTAACACGGTAGCGATAGGCGGTATAACGCTGACGGTCAGCCGACACTCTGTCAAAGTGCAGATCAGGGAATGGCGTAAAACTTTCAGGCTGCTCATCTTCAGAGGTAGGGTGCGGAAAAGAATTGGACAGCCAGCTCCAGGGTCCGTAGAGTTGATCGAGCTGACGCCCATCGATAATAATCTCCGGATACTTTTCACGAAGGGAATCTTTAACGCGCCGCCATCCCCACCATTGCTCATAACGACTCGTGCCTTCATACCATAAGAAAGTGTAGTCATAAGAATAGCCGCCTATCCCGGTGCGTTCATAAAAAATACCCAGTGTCTTGATTAAATAATCCTGAAAGCTCCTTATCCCGAGGCTCGCGTTTTTCTTTTTCTGATGATAAGAAGTACCTTCCACAATCCAATCGGGGTTACCTGCAAAAGGTAAAACAGGATAGAGATATGAGATAAGCTTTATTTTTTTTGACCTTGCATAATCAAGCATCTCCTGTACGGTAACCGGAATAACATCTTTCTCAACATTCCATTCTCCTTTTCTTATCTTAATACCCATGTTAAGCCAGAGAAGGTTTTCCCAACCCCAATCATCGGTCGACTCGTCCCTGCTTCCCAACGCGGCATTTGACGGAGCATATAACAGGTGGTCTAAACCCATGGCAGCAGTCTGGTCAATTATCCGCTTATACTCCGTTCTGCCAGATGCCTTTGCAATATCTATCTGGTAGTCATTTTCGCACCAGCCAACATTCATCTTAACAGATTTTACAGGTTTTGCTTTAACATAATATGCAACAAGGTTTGTAAAAGATGCTACTTCAGCCCCGTCCTGCTCTTCATCTGTAATGGCAACCACGCCATGCGACCATTTCCATTCAGGTATCATTTTGGCAGGGATACGGTCACCAGTAAGCGCATAAGCATTTAGATTTGCAACATCGGAAAAAAAAGCACCATATTCTTTTTTCCAATTCATATCAGGATGGTATTCCAGTGACGACCTTTCCTGAGTCATTTTAAATTGCAGGAACGGATTTTGAATGGTCATTAATATTCCCGTCGCATCGGCAAACCGGAAAAATACGCCATAGTCGCTGGTCTTTAGTTCAGGTCGTTTGGTATGAGGAACATAATACGACGAAGGCTTTTCTTTAAACTGAATATCCCACATCTTTAATTGCCCTACACGAAATATAGCTGCTTTGTCAGGATAAATTTCCAGTTGTTTCGAAATAAAAAACGCGTCCTGCTCCAGTGTGTAAACTAGTTTAAGTGTAAAATCAGGAATATTATAAGTATAGATAAGCTTACCAGGCGTTGATGCAAAACCAGCATGACCTGCATTTACATTATTATATGTCAACCCGTTAAGGGATAGTTCAAAAAAATCGCTTACGAGGGAGAAAGACTTTTTTAATTTTTTATCAGTATAAGATACCAACCCCTTTTCATTGAATGATACCACAAGGTGTTCATTTTGCAGAGAAGCTGGCTGAGCCTGTATTTGCTGCATACTTAGGTGTAATAAAACTGCCAATAAAAGTATCGGTAACCGGGTATTTCTAAAGTAAAAGAAACTATTCTTCATATAGCAAATCTGTTGAGTAGCTGTTATATTAACTATAGCAATGATACTGCATAAAGGGCAGTGAAAATCCGCGTTAATAATCCTCTTCTTGTAATATTCTATCCACTGAAGAGATTGTTTAATTATAGTGCATTGAATTTTGCTATCAGCCGTCAGCTACCTGTAATTCAATACTGTATAGACTTTCCTCCTGATAGCTGAAAGCTGACGGCTGATAGCAAAAGCGTCGATTTTTAGTTGCTTTATGCTTTAAAATTAAAGCGACAATCGCTTTATAACGTTGATCCCTACCCTGCGGCCTTGTTGCCGCCCCGATACAATGGCATCCATAAAATGAATGCCGCCATAAAAACGGGAGAGCGCAGCCTCATCGGCAGCCTGATGAAAAGAGCTGAAAGACCGCGGGCTCAATCCATAAGGCAACTCCACTGTATCGGTAAAAGCCATCTCCCCAAAAAGTTGCGCCAGCACTACCGCGGCAGCAGTGGATATCACAGAATGCCCGCTCGGATATTCGGGAAAGGGCGGTGTTTGCAATAAAGGCTGCCAGGCCGGATCAAGAAATTTCCGAATGACTGTTTCAGGTCTTATGCGGTTACTCCGGAATTTTTCATCCCAGCAACACATAAAGGCATCCATTAAAGTTACCGCTACAATAGTGTGCACTTTAATTGCTCTGGAGAAGGAAACCTTTTTTTGTTTACAGGCTACGCCGGCAATGCCCATCCAATGTGCACCGGGGGAAATTTTTTTTATACCTATCTGCAGGTGACCTTCCTCTTCCAGGGCAAACGGGTTACAGTCCCAGAATGCCGCGATCTCCCGCTGTGGTGTTGTAAGGTGTTTATTTGCATCGTACACCTCCTTTGCCAATTGATAGAATTCAGACCCTGGCTCTACGCTGTAAGGAGCAGGTGATGCGGGTATAAACTGCGAAGCCGAATCCAGCGTGAAGGGACGAACCTTGTTAAAATAAGGCTCAACTGCAGGAAAGAATCCTGGTGGCGTTGGGAACCAGCAGCCTTCTTTTTCCTGCGGAGAATACCTGTTGTAGTTACTGATGTTCCTGTATCCGTCCGCCCTGGCATAAGCAAGTATCGCTTTTGAAATAACTTTTCCGTATTCATGCGAATTGTTTACAGTTTCTATTTCCATTCCGCCATTTCTACACGAATCGGTGACGGCGTTTATTCTTGTTAACAACTGTTTCCCGGAAGGCTGCAGTGCTGCAGCGGTCTCAAGCATCGAGTATACAGCTGCTAACTGCCAGGAATAATCCGTTATGGCCGGAGGAGCTATATTCGGATAATTTTTCAACCGTCCCCGGAAAGACTGGAGAGAAGAATCATTTTTACACGCCACCTCGTAACCGGCTAACATAGCATATGCAAAAAAACGCGCTG
>Ga0123338_10002259_pt1 | contig 18085 bp, 13 predicted proteins | sample grotaG_FD_89793 | JGI IMG/M metagenome (GOLD analysis project Ga0123338, IMG submission 89793) | Glacier valley bacterial and archeal communities from Borup Fiord, Nunavut, Canada, to study Microbial Dark Matter (Phase II) -... | ecosystem: Environmental > Aquatic > Freshwater > Ice > Glacier ...
ATTTCTCTTTACATGGATGGCGTGCGCCTGAACCAGCCCTTCGGCGACGTGGTGAGCTGGGGTCTAATCCCGCGCACCGCCTTTGCGGACTGGACGCTCATCCCGGGGTCGAACCCCCCGTTCGGCCTAAACACCCTGGGCGGCGCCATCGCCGTCGATACCAAGAGCGGCGTGACGGCCCCCGGTTCCACGCTCACGCTTTCCGGCGGCAGTTGGGGCAGGAAGACGGCCGAGTTGGAATATGGCGGCGCAAACAACAAAGGCTGGAACTGGTACGGCGCCGCGAACCTGTTCTTCGAAGATGGCTGGCGCACTGCTTCGCCTTCGAATGTGCGACAGGCCTTCGGCAAAGTGGGTCGGCAAGGCACCAGTACCGGCATCACGCTTGCCGTTGCCTATGCTAACAACCTGTTGAATGGCAATGCCCTGCAGGAGCAGCGTTTTCTGGCGCGAAACTATAACGATGTTTATACCAGGCCCGATATCACGGCCAACCGTTCGCCGTTCGTCAATCTGACCGTTCGGCATCAGGCAAAGCCCGCCTTCACCGTGACCGGCAATGCGTATTACCGGCACATCTTCACCCGCACGCTCAACTCCGATGCGAGTGAAACTTCGCTCGATCAAGCCGTCTACCAGCCCAGTGGCGCCGATATCCGTGCCCTCGCTGGAGCGGGCTATTCGGGCTTCCCGTTGAGCGGCGCGAGTGCCGCCAACACGCCGTTTCCTTTCTGGCGCTGCATTGCGCAGGCGCTTGAAAACGATGAGCCGGCGAAAAACTGCAATGGCCTGCTGAACCGGGGCGGTACCACGCAACAGAACTTCGGCGCGGCCGCCCAAGTCACTTGGCTTCAGAGCGCACATCAGCTCACTTTCGGCGCGGGCTTCGACCGGCGCACCACCGGCTTTCGACAGCTTTCGCAATTGGGTTATCTCAATCCGGACCGGAGCGTCACGCCGGTAAATGCGTTTGCCGATGGACACACCGGCGGCACTGTGGATGGCGAGCCGTTCGACACGCGGGTGAATCTGGATGGCAGGGCCAATACGGCAAGTGTTTACGTTTCCGACACCGCGTATTGGCGCGGCTTTAGCCTGACCGCGGCTGGGCGATATAACCGCAACACGGTTCACAACCTGGATAATTTCATACCCACAGCGGAACCGGGTTCGCTCAGCAGCAAGAGCGTGTTTGAGCGGCTCAATCCTGCCATTGGCGCCACCTACCGCCCTTGGCATTTCATGACAGCTTACTTCAGCTATAGCGAAGGTAGCCGGGCTCCTACCTCAATTGAACTGGGCTGCGCTGACGCTACCCGCCCCTGCAAACTTCCGAACGCTTTGGCCGGCGACCCCCCGCTGCAACAGGTGGTCACGCGGACGCTGGAGGCCGGTGTTCGGGGTTCGTCTGAAAGCGGGACGGGCTGGAGCGCCGGTTGGTTCCGAGCCTGGAACCGGGATGACCTGCTGTTTGCCGCCTCTACGCAAACCGGCTTCGGATATTTCAAGAACTTCGGCGAAACACTTCGTGAAGGCGTCGAAGTGAACTTGCATGGCCGATGGCGAACCCTGGATTGGGGCGGCGGATACACGTTTCTCGAGGCGACGTATCAGAGCCGCGAGACACTCAACGCTTCGAGCAACAGCACCAATATAGACGGTGCGATTCAGATTGCGCCGGGAAACCAGATTCCCCTCACGCCCCGCAATACTTTGAAAGCCTACGGTCTTTGGCGCGCCACTCGCCGCCTGGGAGTCGATCTCGATCTCAATGCCGCGGGGCGGTCTTTCGCGCGCGGCAATGAAAATAATCTGTCGCAAGCGGACGGCGCCTACTATCTGGGCCCCGGCATCTCACCGGGTTACGCGGTTGCGAATGGCGGCCTGCATTTTGATGTTCGAAAGCACTTACAGCTGTTCCTTCAAGTGACTAACATCGCTGGTCGGCGATATTACTCGGCGGCCCAACTGGGGCCAACGGCGTTTAATGCCGCTGGTAATTTTCTGGCTCGGCCCTTTGCCCCGGTGAATGGCATTTACCCTCTGCAACGCGCGATATTCTACGCGCCCGGGGCACCGCGCGGAGCTTGGGGCGGATTGCGGTTCACTTTTTAGCCCGCACGCCTTACAATAGCCACACGTCTCCTTCATGCGGAATATTTTACAAGTTACATTTGTGTTAGTAACCGTATCCTCCGCGTTTGCGCAACATGCTACCTTTCAAGGCGAGTGCTTGAATCCTTCCCGCAGTGAGCTGAATGGCGTCGCCGCGCCCGGCTCGAAATTTCTTCATGTGGAGCAGACCCGGAATTCACTCACATTCTCCAGTACCGATGCGCCGGGCGGCGTCGCCGTAACCGGCTCTTATCCGCTCGATGGGAAATCCGGCCGCTTCGACCGTGGTGCCAGCCGTGTTTCCACCAAGACCAAGTGGGAAGGCGATGCGCTGCTGGTGAACGCGCTGTTCAGTGGTCCGCAAAACTATGCCGTGGATGAGCGCTGGACACGTTCGCGCGACGGGCAAACGCTTACCATCACCAGGACTGTGGTGCGGCCCGGCGGTGAAAGCGAATCCACCCTTCTTTACGAAAATCCCGCGCTGGTCGCGGCGCCCAAGCTCGCCGCACCCACGCCCGCTGCGGTCACGCTAACGGAAAACGTTGCGCCCACCCAGCCGGAGTCCTCTCAGCCCCAGCCCGCTCTCCAGGTGGCCGCCCCCGCGAATGTGCGCCTGGAACATCCCGATTACGTCATCAACCCAGGCACACGCATCCTGATGCAACTCACCAATGCCGTCAATACGCGCCACACCATGGTCGGCGATAAGGTCTATCTGGAAACGGCGGTGCCGGTTTTCGTCGATCGGCGCATGATCATTCCAACTAAAAGCTATGTTTTGGGCACCGTGATTGAATCTACGCGGGCTGGCCGCATCAAGGGAAAATCGGCTCTGAATATCCGTTTTGAATCCATCACGCTCCCGAACGGCACCACGCGCAATCTGGCATCGCGGCCTGGCAGCGTGGATGGCGGCGGCAACCTGGATCGCTCCGAGGGCCGCATTCGGGGCGAAAGCAACAAAGGCGGCGACGCTGGTACGGTTGCAAAAACGACGGCCGCGGGGGCGGGTATTGGAACGATAGCGGGGGCTGCCGCCGGTCACCTGGGGATGGGCGTGGGCATCGGGGCGGCTGCCGGCGCGCTGGGTGGCTTGGCCGGAGTGCTTGGTTCGCGCGGACCCGATGTGGTTCTGCGGCCCGGCACCACCATGGAATTCATTCTTGACCGTGAACTACGCTTCACCGAAAGCGAACTCATCGAACGCGTCCACTAAATTTCCCAACAGCACTGGCCGTCGCGATAATAGCTGACGATTCCGTCTTCGCTCACTTTCAGCACATCACCATAATGCGATGCCGCCAGCGCCGCCGTTGTACGCCCACCTTCCACGGCTTGCGCGTCATCGCCAGAGGCCATTAGGATCGCACCGAACGTCATCACGCGCGAATCGCGATCCAACACAATCGCACCATCAATGCGGGCCATGCTTTCCAGCACCGAAGGCGGAAGATCTAGCACACGCGCCCCGCGCAGCAGGTAATGGAACATTCCCTTGCTGCCGGCTTTCACTGTGTTTGACTCATCCAACAAATCGCCCGGACGAATTAACCGGCGCGAATCGGCGCCGTCACGCAGCACTACAAAGAGGCCGCCCCGGCGATCCTCGGCAAGATTCAGTGCCGTGCGGAACAGGCGTTCAGCCAAAGCTGCCCCTACCGCGCGTTCAAAGATGGCGTAGCGTTCCGCCGAATCCGTCAAACGCCAGCGCCCATCCAGAAACCGGAATACTTCGCTGCCTTCAGCGAAAATCTTCACTTCGCCATTCGGCGTCAGAACAAGGCAGACATGCCCGCCGCATAATGTGGAGCGCGTATGCGCTTCAAAGCGCGCCGCGCTGGGCACCGGCAGCTCATAGGAGGCGTAAGGCTTGGCCCATTCGGCAACATCTACAATCTCCACCAGCAGGCCTTGACTATCCACCAAAGCCACGGTTTGCAAGCCATCGCAAAGCCGGTGGAAGCTGCGGCTGGCCGTCAGATCGCTGCCGTACCGAAGCGCTCCTTCGGGCAGCGAGGGCGGCAGGTGGCACGGGTCCTTGTGCGGGCCGAAAAGCAGCACGCCGGTTTCAATCCGGCGGTTTTCATAGGTACTGGAGGAGGCAATGCGAAGGACCTCAATGGCCTCCGTCACGCGGTCGCCCCATCTTGTAAGCGCCTCCACGGAACGGTAGGGGGCATCATCCAGATAAGCGGAAACGTACCTGTCTTCAGGCAGGCCGCGGAACAGGTGAAAGTTCTCCACCGCCCGCGCCGAATCCATCAGCAAGTGATAGCGCGCTTGCAGTACGCTGCCAATTCGGCGCACCATTCGCAATTGCGATTCGGTGAATTCATTGCTGCCGGAACGCAACCCGCGGCTCCACCCCAGCCACTTAAAACGGAGCGCCTTGCCCTCTTCCAGAATCGAAAGAATCTCCGGTGTGGCGGAATCGCCGGTCCCGCGTTCCTCCCAATGCGATTCCGGAAGGAAGTACTGGACACCCCGCTCCAGCAGCTCGCCATACAAACCGTCCGCAAACGTCACACGCGTTCGAATTCCACTTCGTCCTTGTAGCACCAACCCCAATGTTCGCCGGGTTCAATAGATTGCACGATGGGGTGATCGGTTGCGCGGAAATGTTTGGTGGCGTGCTTGTTCTTTGAGGAATCGCAGCACCCCACGTGCCCGCACGTTTTGCACAGTCGCAAATGCACCCATGTGTCTCCCGTTTTCAAACACTCTTCGCATCCCTTGGTATGCGGCGTCACCTGCCGCACCTGATCTAAATGACTACACGTCACCATCATTTCAGGCCTCCCGCCTTTTGTTTAGGCAGCCTGATCGTGAATCGCGTATTGCCCGGTTCGGATTCAACGGAGACTTGCCCTTTATGCCTGTTCACGATCCGCTGCACGGTATCGAGCCCCAGGCCCGTGCCTTCGCCCACCCCCTTCGTTGTAAAAAACGGATCGAAGATTTTGCGCACGACATTGGCGGGAATGCCGGAGCCGTTATCGCGCACTTCGACGCAAACGGAGACCGGGTCGCCCCAGGTACGCAGCCGCAATTCCCCGCCTTCAGGCATTGCCTCAATCGCATTCACCACCAGGTTCGTCCAAACCTGATTCAGTTCCACGCCATAGGCGCAGATTTTCGGCTGCGATCGATCATAATCGCGCACCACCGTGATGGATTTGTTCCTGAGCTTGTACGCCAGAATAGTCAGCGTGCTCTCCAGACCATCATGGATGTCGATCTCCTGTTCAGGGGCCTGATCCATGTACGAATAGTCTTTGATCGCCTTCACCAGTTCGAAAATGCGCGAAACGCTCTGCTCGATTTCGTGCACCAGGCGAGTAGCCGAAAAGCCCAGGTTGGCCCGCGCCAGCGCATCGCCGAAGGCATCGCCAATCTGCTCTTGAAGTTGTCGCAAGTCGGGAATCCCAAAACCCGCCTCCACCAGCATCGGAGTCAGAGTCCACACTTCCGGCACCTTCAACTTTTCCAGAAACTGACCCACTTCGTCCTCTCGGTCGCTGCGCTCAAGTGAACTGCTGGGGACCACCGAACAGGTTTCAATCGCTTCGATGCCGCGCTGCTCAAAACGCGCGATAATCTCGCGCTGGTCGGGCGTCAGCGGCTGACAATCCAGTTTTAAGTACGCCGCGCGAATCTTGCCGCGCACCTCGCGCAGAGAACCAGCGGCGCGCTTGGCGGCACCCGCTGGGTTGTTCAGTTCGTGCGCCAGCCCGGCGGAAAGTTTTCCCAGCGCCATCAGCTTTTCCTGCTGCACGTCCATGCGCGTCACCTCGCGCACACGGTCCGTCATCAGTCCCACCAGCCGCTGCCCCACCAACGGCATGCGCGCGATCATTTCCGGGAAGATCTGTTTGTGAAAACGCCCGATACGCGTGCGGACCGCGGCGCGTCCCTCTCCCTGAAATGTTTGCAACCGGGAAAACGGCAGCATTCCCGTAATGTCGCCGGCTTCCACCGGATACACTTGCCCATCCATCCGCCGGAACTCCGCCGACCCTTCAAAGAACACGAACATATAGTCCGCCGGATCCCCGGGTTGGAACATCCGGCCTCCCGGTTCCAGCACTACTTCATCGCCGTGTCCAGCCAGCCACTGCAGGTCGGCTTCTTCCAGATCCTCAAATGTTTCAATCTTCCTTAAATCGGCGGTCGCGATCATACATTCCCCAGATATTGGTGAACGAACTGAATCGCGATAGACCCCTCACCCACTCCCGACGCGACACGCTTCACCGAACCTTTGCGAACGTCGCCCACGGCGAAAATTCCCGGCACGCTGGTCTCAAGCAGGCCCGGGTCGCGGTCAGCCACCCAACTGGCCGGCAGCTTGCCGTTTTTCTTCAGGTCCGCACCGGTCATGATGAAGCCCTTCTCATCGCGCTCCACCACCCCGGCAAGCCAATCCGTATTCGGCATCGCACCGATGAAAATGAACAGGCTGGAAGCGGGCACCGTGGTCACTTCATTGCTCACGCTGCACAAGATGGAGATGCGTTCCAGCCGTTCCCCGCCCAACGCCTCCACCACGCTCGAATGAACTTCCACTTCTATATTTGCGGTCCGGTGAATCTGATCGATCAGATACTGCGACATGGTGGCGTTCAACGAAGGCCCGCGCACCAACATCACAATGCGCTTGGCGAACTTCGAAAAATACATGGCCGCCTGGCCAGCGGAGTTCGCGCCGCCGACGATATAAACTTCTTCATCCTGGCAGGACATCGCTTCGGTGGTTCCCGCGCCATAATAGACGCCGGCGCCCTGAAAGTGGTCCACCCCGGGCACATCCAGTTTGCGCCATTGCACACCCATCGCCAGCAGCAACGCATGGCATGAAATCTCCGCGCCGCCCGCGAGCGTAACAATCCGGTAGGGCCCCTCAATCCGCACACCGCTCACTTCCTGCGGTGAAATAATCTCAACGCCGAAACGCTTGACTTGCGCCACGGCACGCCGTGCCAGATCGCCTCCGCTCAAGCCCGAAGGAAAGCCAAGGTAGTTTTCGATGCGCGAACTCAAGCCGGCCTGCCCACCGGGCGCCTCCCGTTCCACAATCACGCTCTTGAGACCTTCCGAGGCACCGTAGACCGCCGCGGCCAATCCGGAGGGCCCGCCTCCCACAATCACCACGTCATAAAAGTCGGTCAAAGCGTGCGTGCTCAAGCCGACGCGCTGCGCCAATTCCTGCTGATTCGGTTCCGGTAAATGCGAGCCATCCTGGAACAGCACCACCGGCAGACGCGCGGCATCCGGCCCAATTTGGTCCAAAGCCTGCCGCACCTCTGGATCGCGCTCGGCAGCCTCGGCGTCCATCCAATGATACGGAACGTGATTCTTCGCCAGAAAGTCCCGTAATTCGTAGCTCTTTGGCGACCACCGGTTCCCCACCACCCGCAGACCGGTAAACGGAGGCCGGTAATCGGCCAGCCAATCTTCCAGCAAATCGTCCAACACGGGATAGAGATTCTCCTCCGGCGGGTCCCAGGGCTTCAAGAGGTAATGCTGAATCTTGGCCTCATTGATTGCCCTGATTGCAGCGTCGGTGTCGGCGTAAGCGGTTAACATGGCGCGTTTCGCATCGGGGAACAAAATCATCGCCTGCGTCAGGAATGCGACGCCGTTCATCTGAGGCATGCGCTGATCCACCAGCAGCAGCGCCACGGTATCGTTTCTTTTCTTGAGTTCCTGAAGCGTGTCCAACGCCGCTTTTCCGGAGGCTGCCCGCAATACACGATATTTCTCGGCGTATCGGGCGCGTAAATCCCGTTCGACGGAACGAAGCACTTCCGGATCGTCGTCCACTGTGAGAATCGCCGGTTTTGCCATCTGTTTTAGCTTAGATGCAGCCGGAGGCCAGAAAGTAGCCGCGGGGTGGGAAATTCAAACCCTAAAGTTCCTAAACTGTGTGCCGATATAACCTACGGGTGAGGAAGATCCGGGTACATTGGCGCAAGGCGGTGCTGGCGGTGTGCGCGCTTTTGATGGTCGGCGGCTCTCCGCATAGCCATTGGGCGGCCCGTGTGCGGCCAGTCTTAATTGTCGGCACGGATTTCGCGCCACCTTACTATTTCCAGAATGCGGACGGATCCATCGCCGGCGTTGCCGTGGAAGTATTTACCAAGGCTGCGGCGCACCTGGATTTCGATCTTCGTTTCGTCCATCTCTCCGGACCTCCCGATCGGTTCCTTTTGTCCCATGCCGTCGATTTCTGGCCTATCCTGACCATCACGGACCAGAGGCTGCGCGATTTCCATATGACCGAGCCGTGGCTGTACAACACCTTTTGCCTGCTTCGCCGGAAAGGCGGGCCCCTCCCCACGGGCCACAATCTGCGCATCGCGCACTGGGTAAACCCGGTGAATGCCGCCAATGCGAAGCGCTTTTTCCCGGAGGCAGTGCGCCTGGCTCGCCCGAACCGCAACGAAGTGATGGCGGCAGTTTGCCTGGGCCTGGCGGATGGCGGAATCATCGAAACGCGCGTTCTGGACAGCCTCTTGCTGGAGCGTCCACCCGCCTGCCAAAGCGTTGCTCTCTCCCGACAATCCATTACCGATGCCGCTTTTCCCATGGGCATCGCCGCCGTAAAATCCGCCGGCCGTCAAGCCGACCAAATGCACCGGCAGATTACCCGCATGGCGAACTCGGGAGAACTGGCCCGCATCTTCGAAAGCTGGTCGAGTATTTCCGCTAATGAAATCAACTCCATTACAGCCATGAACTCGGCGCAGCAGAAAACTCGATTTGCCTACGCGGGCCTGGTACTGCTTTTCATTTCAGGCGGTGTCGTATTACTGCAATTTTGGCGCGTCGATAAGGCCTATGCACTGGCCGAAAGCGAATTCGCGGAACGAAAACGGGCGGAAGAGGCACGCCGCACCGCGGACCGTACGCGCAACACAGTGCTCGAGGGCGCTGGCGAAGGCATTTGCGGCCTGGAAGTTTCCGGCCTCACGACATTCATCAACACCACGGCCGCCCGGTTACTGGGTTTACCAATCCCCAATCCCGGTGTTTACGACTTTCATTCACTGGTCCACGGTAGCGATCTTTCCTTGTGCCCAGGCCCTTCCTGCGTCTTCAGCCAGGACCATCACGCCACCACCAATGTGCGCGTGGAAACAGATATCTTTGGGCGCGCCGACCGCTCCACCTTTCCCGTGGAATTTGTCTTCTCACCCTTGTTGGAAGACGGCCGATATACCGGTTCCGTGGTGACGTTCCGCGATATCACCGCCCGAACCCAAGCCGATGCGCTCGAACAGGATCGAAACGTGGTGCTGGAGATGCTCGCGCAGAACGAACCGCTCGATTCGGTGTTCCAGGCAATCGCGCGCCTGGTGGAAACGCAATCACCGGGGCACTATTGCGTGATTATGACGGCGCATGAGCGCACGTTGCGGTTGCGTGCCGCGCCCACTCTGCCCGCCGCCATGCACTGTGCCCTGGAATCTATTGCCATTGGACCGGGTTCGCTCTCCTGCGGTACCGCCGCTAACGCTTCAAAGCCGATTCTGGTCTCCAATATCGAAGCCGATAGAGCGTTTCAAACCCATCGAGCTGAGGCGGCCGAAAGCGCCCTCAAGTCTTCCTGGTCGTACCCTATCTTGTCTGGATCGAACGAGGTGTTGGGTACGGTAGCACTCTATGGAACGGTCGCTGCCCTTCCCGATTTGCGCCAACAGACGCTACTTGAAATTGCCTGTCGCCTGGCGAGGCTTGCCATCGAGCAAACACGCCTCACCCAGCAGTTGCATCATCAAGCCAACTACGACAGCCTCACTGGATTTCCCAATCGCCTGCTATTTAAGCGGCGCTTGATGCAGGCCCTTGCTTCGGCACGAGCCGATGAATCCTTGGCCGCTGTGTTCTATATCGATCTGGACCGCTTCAAGCGGATTAATGACACGCTCAGTCACCAGGTTGGGGACCAATACCTCTGCCAGGTGTCGCAGCGTCTTCACGGAGTGTTGCCGGAAACGGCCACGCTGGCCCGCTTGGGTGGCGACGAGTTCGCGGTAGTGGTTCCCGCCGTTACGCCTTTCGCCGCCGAACAGATGGCGCGGGCTTTGCTTGACGTCATGACCCAGCCTTTCTCCATAGATGGGTACAGTCTCTTCGGCACCGCTAGTGTCGGCGTCGCATTCTCCACTCCAGAGAGCACGGCGGCAGAGTTGCAAAGTTGCGCGGATCAGGCCATGTACCGCTCCAAGAGCCTCGGCAGAAATCGCTATCAGTTTTACTCGGCGGACATGTCCCGCGGAGCCATGGTCCAACTGGAGACGGAGCACATCCTGCGCGAGGCCCTCGAAAAAAATAGCTTCCAACTTCACTACCAGCCGCAATGCCGCGCGAATGGCGAACTGATCGGCCTTGAAGCGCTGATCCGGCTTCCCCACCCGGTCCGCGGCTTTATTCCACCCATGGAATTCATTCCGGTGGCCGAAGAGACCGCCCTCATCATTCCCATCGGCGCATGGGTCTTGAGGGAAACCTGCCGGCAGATTGCATCCTGGCGAGACCAGGGCGCGCCGCTGGTCCCCGTCGCGATCAATGTGTCCGCGGCACAGCTTTCCCAGGGGGATTTCATCGAACAGGTTGCCTCCGTTCTTCAGGAGTTTCACGTCCAGCCCTCTTCTATTGAGCTTGAGCTCACAGAGACCATGATCATGGGCAATTTCGAAGACGCGCTGGCTCAGATGCTGCAGTTGCGTGAACTCGGCGTTCAGCTTTCGATTGACGATTTCGGTACCGGCTATTCCTCGCTCAGTTACCTGCATCGCCTGCCCATCCAGACCATCAAAATCGATCAGTCATTCGTTCGCGCCATGGACGCGGAGGTCAGTACCAGGCCGCTGGTGGAGGCCATCATAGCGGCCGCGCGCAGCTTGAAATGCAATGTCATCGGGGAAGGAGTCGAGACTGAATCGCAGCGCCAGGACCTCTCGCGCATGGGTTGCGACCGCATGCAAGGCTATCTCTTCGGCCAGCCCGTTGCGCCTGATTTGGTACTCATGCCGTTCCTGCTGGAACTGGCAAGCTAAGCGCTTCAATCCAGATCGAACGCGCGCTTTGGAGGCTTCTTGTCGCCGCTTTGCTTGACGTCCTTCAGCAGTTCGTCGAACTTACGGCTCAGCAGCGTGCTCTGTCCGCGCTCGGCTTCCATTTGTTTCTGAAACACTTGTTCACGGCGCCCCGAAGCGCCCTTCAGCTTCTCCACTTCCGCTGCCAAGTCTTCGATCGCGCGGGGCTTCTCCACTGGTTTGTGTGAAATTACCGCCCTGGTGACCGGATCGATCTTCAATATGGCTTGGCAGCAGGGGCAGGGAACTTCAAACATTCCTCCACCATACTACCGTTCGCCGACCGCGTCGCTCCGCGAAGACATTTGCGACGACCTCCGCGCCGCACGTTACAATTCTCTCTATGTTCAAAGGCATGGAACACACGGCGATCGCCTCGCCCAATCCGGAGGCTCTCGCCAACTGGTACGTCGCGAATCTCGGCTTCATCGTCAACTATTCCTACGCGGGAAACTTCTTTGTGAAAGCGCCCAATGGCACCATGCTCGAGATCATTCTCGCCGAAGGAGATCGCGCCGCTGAAAATAAGCCGGACCGGATGAAGTCTCCCGGCATCCGCCATCTGGCCATCGCCGTCGATCGCTTCGATGAATCGCACGCCGAACTGAAGCGGAAGAACGTTACCTTCACCGGCGAACCCTTCACCACCCAAGGCAATCGACTGGTGTTCTTCACCGACGCCGATGGTAATTTGCTGCACCTGATCGAGCGCGAAACGCCCCTCCCCTAAGACCACACCTTGCTCACACGGGTTTTCAAAGCTTTTCAATATCGAAACTTCACGCTCCTCTGGAGCGGAGCCTGCCTTTCCAGCATCGGCACCTGGATGCAAATTGTGGCGCAAAGCTGGCTGGTGCTGGAAATTTCAAAGTCGCCCTTCCTGCTGGGCCTCGATACGTTCCTTGCGCAGATTCCCATCCTGTTGTTCTCGCTTGTCGGCGGCGTTGTGGCCGATCGCATGGATCGCCGCCGCCTCCTGCTCGCTTCCCAATACATCCAGATGACCTGCGCATTTATTCTGGCGGCCTTGATCTACTCGCACGCGGTGCAGATCTGGCACATCCTGATTCTGTCGTTCGTCACCGGGAGCGCGCAATCTTTCGGGGGCCCCGCTTACCAGGCGCTGGTTCCCAGCTTGGTGAAAAAGGAAGACCTGCCGAATGCCATCGCGCTCAACTCCATCCAGTTTAACCTGGCGCGCGTCATCGGCCCGGTGCTGGGCGGATTGGCGTTCGAAAAACTCGGCCCCGTCTGGTGCTTCGGCCTGAACGGCGTATCGTTCATCGCGGTCATCATTTCTCTCCTGCTCCTGCGCATCGATTTCACGCCTTCCCGCACCGGCGTTTCCATGCTCAACAGCATGCGCGAAGGTTTCCAGTTCATCAAAGGCCAGGGAGCCATGTCCGGCCTCATCATCCTGGCCTTCTGCATGACCGGTCTCGGCATTCCACTTATTACTTTCCTGCCGGTGTTCGCGAAGAGCATTTTTGAGGGCGGCCCGGAAACCTACACCTGGCTATTGGCCGCGTCGGGCCTGGGTTCCGTCACCGGTGCGCTGATCGTCGCCGCCAGCGGTCAGATCAAAAATAAAGGACAAGTGGCGCTGGTGATGCTGCTATGTCTCGGCACCGCCATGGGCGCCTTCTCTTTTTCGAAGACGCTCCCGCTGAGCTGCATTTTTCTTTTCATCGGCGGCGCCGCGCTCATCGGCGGTTTCGCCATGATCAGCTCGCTGGTGCAACTCATCACCACGAATGAAATGCGGGGCCGCGTCATGAGCGTCTATAACGTGGCCTTCCGCGGAGGCATGCCCATCGGCAGCCTGATTTCCGGCTGGCTGGTGCCCATTTACAGCGCCCCGCATGTGATCGCAGCGAATGGCATTCTGCTGGTGCTGCTTGGGTCGTATTTCCTGATCTTTCAACGGAAGGTGGCAGCACTCTGACTTAGCGCTGCCACCTTTTATCCCGGCCCTACCCGCCTGCGTTCGCGATCACACAGCCTGGAGCAGATACCCACTTCTGCGCAGAGAGGTTGATCGCCAATAACTTCGGCAGTAAATGAACTACCTCCTTAGCCAGTGTGTTAGCCGCAGTTAAGGGCTTACCGCCCGTAACATCCTGCAAATAGAAAGTCATGCCATCGGTTACCCATGCGCCTGTTGTCGCAGAGCCCCTGCTGCCGGACCCGGCAAAGAGTGGCCCTGACGGGCTGCCGACGTGAATTTCCACCATCTGGGCGTTGGGCGCTTTCCAACTGAGCGTGACGGTGGCTCCCGTCGCGCCTTCCGTGGCCGGTGTAGGATCGGGTACTGCGGTCAGCGAAGCGCCGTTTCTCCATACCTGTATGCCTACTCCCAACCCCGCCCCCCCGCTGCGGATACAGCGATGAATATTTGGTTGTTCACACCATCGGCAGCAAGCGAATGGGTAGATTGAGCCGGCAAGGGAGCAGCCGCCGGCACACCGACCACCAGATGCGTAATCAGCATGTATGTTTTGGCATCCACCACGTACACATTTTGGCCGCCGCCAAAATAAACGCGTTGATCCCCGCTGTTGTACCAGATCTCGTCGCCGCTCACTCCGGCAACTGTGGTGACGACTTTGCCGCTGGCCAGGTCGATGACATCACCGCAAGCCGACATCAGCCGTTGCCCCGGGATCAGCACCAGACCGCTCGGACCCTTGCAGGCGCTGGGAATCGACCTCGTGATGCTCAACGTTTGAGGGTCCAGTTCGTCGATTTGTCCGTTGGCGTTCGTCGCCGTGGCCGGGATGGCCATGTAGAACTTTGACGCCGGCGCGTCCCAAATAGGCTGCTCGATGCCACCAGTCGCCAGGGGCCCAGCGATGCCGTCGTAAGTGATCCTTTGCACCACGGAATAGGTGGCGGTAGAGACGAAGCTGACAAAGGGCGGAGCATCCCGGTCGTTGGCGATCAGGATGAGACGATCGTCCGGGTCATAGGCGAGTTCGTCGGCGCGGGCGGTTCCGCCGGTGGGGATGATATGAGAGACCGAGTTTGTGTTGGTATCGATGACGGCGATTGTGCTGTCGTTCAGCCCCACCCAAAGCTCATGCGCCCGGGATATGGCGAGGATTCCGTTAGCCGCGCTGGGCAATGGAATGGAAGTAAGGAAGACGTCGTTTTCGGTGTCGATGACGTCCACCTTCGGCTTGATTACGGGCGACGCCGTGGCGTTACCACGATCGGCAAGGTAGTACCGTGCGTTCGCGGAATCTACCCAACTGATGTCGTTTCCCGCAAGACCTCCTGGGATGCTGATGACTCGCAGCATTTGGTAGCCGGCGACCGGCTGGCCTTGTTGCGCGGAGGCCAGTGGGAGCAGAACAGGCAGCATGAATGCCCACCCAGAAAGGTAGAGCAGCTTTATCGTCTGCATTTCGCAAATCCCCTATGGTGACGTGATCCGATAGCTTCGCCATTAGACTTCTTTCAAAGTGACGTCGATTCAGGCGCCGGGAATTCCCGTCACCGATCGGCCGGTAGCATATTACAGTCGGTCGCGTCGTGACGGCCCTCGCCCCAGGCCCTTCTCTGCGGCTCTGCGTGATTCGAGCGGCCGGACCGCACCCGCTTACCCCTCGCCTCTCCACTACACTAAAACTATGCGAACCGTTGTCTTCGCCACGCTCTCTCTTACCGCTGCATTGTCCCTCGCCTTTGCCGCCGACGCCGAACTCGAACGCGCACGCGACCAGCAGGACCGTCCCGCGCTGGACCGTATCGCCGCGCAATATGCCGCCGGTGCCCAATCGGCCCCGAAAGATGCGGAAGCGCAGTACCGCGCCGCCCTCGCCGCTTCTTACAACGCTGAAGTCGCTCTGGAGGTAAAGGATAAAGAGCGCGCCCGTCGCGCGGCGGAATCCGGCATTGCGCCCGCGGAACGCGCCATCGCGCTGAAACCCGCGAACGGCGAGTATTACCGCATCCTCGCCACGCTCTATGGCCAAGTCATCCCCGCCAATCCCATGTCTGGCATCTCTTATGGCAAGAAGGCCAAGGAAGCCATCGGCAAAGCGCTCGAACTGTCTCCGAAATCTGCGTCCGTTCACATGGCTGAAGGTGTCGGGAACTATTACATGCCGGCCATGTTCGGCGGCGGTCCGGACCTTGCCGCAAAAAACTTCCGCGAAGCCATAGCGCTCGATCCGAAGAATGCCGAAGCCTATCTCTGGCTCGCCCTGGCACAAAAAAAGCTGCACAAGAACGCCGATGCGCGCCAGTCGCTTGCGAAATCGCTTGAGCTCAATCCGGCGCGCGTGTGGGCCAAAGATCAGTTGGAAAAGACGCCGGCTCAGTGACCAACCCGCTGGTTGCACTCCTCATCGCAGCCATCGCGCTTTTCAGCTTTTTCGTCTTCCCAGGCCACACGTATCTCACACAGGATACGCAGATTTACGTGGCCATTCTTGAAAATCTCTGGGACCCCACCGCGCTCTCGCATGACCTTCTGGTGGGCCACTCCCACGTCGCCTACACCCTCTACGATGAGTACGCCATCGCCGCCCGTTGGCTCACGCATTCCAGCTTTCAGGCCGTGCTGCAAACCACGCAGGTGTTGTGCCGCGCGCTCGGCATTTGGGGAGTCTACCTGCTCGCCTTGCGCATCCTTGAATCACGCTGGCGTTCCCTGGCCGTCGCGGCTATCTGTGCCGGGGGAGCGGAGATATGGGGTCCAGCCGTGCTATTCGTCGAATTCGAACCAAGCCCACGCGCGTTTGCGATCCCGTTATTATTCCTCGCCTGCGGTTTGGCTGCGCACGGTGGCTATCGTGCTGCCGCCGCCGTCGCCACCATTGGCTTCGTTTTGCACCCCACCTCCGCCGCCCCCTTCTGGCTCTGCCTGGCCCTGCTGCGTCAGTGGAAAATTGGGTTCGTTTCTCTGCTTTGCGGCGTCGCTCTGCTCGCCACCGGTGCCCATTTCCAGCCCGATCTCGGCGAACGACACATGGTTTTCAGCCGTGTTCCGCCTGCTCTCGAAGCCATCCAGCGCGTGCGCGGCGCCTACAATTGGGTCGGCATGTGGTGGAGTTCGGAATGGCCCAAGTATCTGGCTTGCCTCGCCGTCTCAGCAATGGCTCTGGTGCGTTCCGGGGCTGCGCGGCACCGCGCCCTCAGACCGTCTCTGATCGCCCTCCCCGTCATAGGTCTCCTCAGCGTTCCTGTCTCATACCTTCTGCTTGACCGGTTGAAGTGGTCCGCCGTGCCGCTCATTCAGCCCGCGCGTTTGCTGCTGTTCACCGTTGCGATCGCCATCTTCCTGGCCGCAGTCGCGGCATTCCGGGCCCGCCATCTAGCCGAAAGCGTAGTTTGGTTCGCACTGGCTATCACGCCCGCCATCGCCGGTCCCCGGCCCAGACGCGTACCCACTCCTGCCCTCATCGAATTTAGCCATTGGGCCGCCGCCAATACTCCCAAGGACTCTGTCTTTCTCTTCCCCCAAGCGGGAAAGTCGCTCGAACCGGGTTTTTTCCGCTCCCAGGCGCTACGTGCCGTCTATGTAGACTGGAAGGGCGGAGGACAGGCCAACTTTCTGCCCGAAATGGGCCTGGAATGGTGGCGCAGGTATCGGGATGTGATGCTCAAACCGCAAACTCTGGAGCATTACCGCGCGCTCGGCATCGATTACATCGTGCAGCCCGGCACCCCCTACAAGGTCCTGCCGGTCCCATGAGTTCTTACGACGCGTTCGCCTGGCTCTATGGCCGCTAAGGCGCCGAGCCCTTGCAGCAGTGGGAGATGCCGGCGCTTGACGGGCTGCTTCTGAATGATCTGCCGCCAGGAGCGCACATTCTCGATCTCGCCGCCACTTCCTGGTCGCAGGCTTTGATAATTAGCCCGGCATGCTCGAAATGGCGCGAGCAAACGTCCCCAAGGGCGCTGAGTTCCTACTGCAAAACGCGACCGATTTCCAGCTGCCGCAACCCGTGGATGCTGCGCTGTGCACCTTCGACAGCATCAATCACCTGCTCGATAGCGAACAGGTTTTGGCTTCGTTCCTGCAAATTTCGCAGGCCCGTCGCGGCCACACGTCGCTCACCCTCTTCCGGCTTACCGGCGCCTGGCAGCGCACCGATGTCGAATACGAACAACGACAACTGGGAAGTTCCCGAATTGACCGCTCTCCTGCGCCAAGCCGGATTTAGCCGGATCGAGCATTGGCGCGCAACGGAAGACCTGCAGCGGCCCGGGCATTACGGCACCGGCAGGTGCTACTTACGCGCCGTGAATGGCCAACCAAGTGTCTAGTTAATTGTGCGTGCTCACAGTTCTCAACATCGTCTATCCCCTTGCACCTGTCCGTCCCGATACAGCCGGCGGCGCTGAACAGGTGGTCGCCATGCTGGATCGGGCCCTGGTTCGCAGCCGGCCACCGTTCCGTGATGGTGGCGTGCGAAGGATCGCAGGCTTTAGGCACGCTTGTCGAAACCGAGTGTCCGGCGGGCACGCTTACCGAGTTTGCCTCGCAGCGGCTACGCATTGCGTACCGCGGCGCAGTTGCCGAAACGGTGCGCCAGTACCGTCCCGATTTAGTGCACCTGCACGGGATCGGTTTCCTGCAATATCTGCCGCCGGCGGGCGTTACGGCCGTGGTGACGCTGCACCTGCCCCCTTCCTGGTACCCCCCTGCAATCTTGTCGCTGGAACTGCAGGAAACGTGGTTGCATTGCGTCTCGAGCGCGCAACGGCGCGATTGTCCCGAAGCCGATAACCTGCTCCCCACCATTGAAAACGGAGTACCGCCAGTGGCTTCGTTTCACCCGATTCGCCGCCGCGGTTTTGCCGTCACCATGGGCCGCATTTGTCCCGAAAAGGGCACAGACACAGCCCTTCGCGCG
>Ga0123338_10002260_pt1 | contig 18084 bp, 17 predicted proteins | sample grotaG_FD_89793 | JGI IMG/M metagenome (GOLD analysis project Ga0123338, IMG submission 89793) | Glacier valley bacterial and archeal communities from Borup Fiord, Nunavut, Canada, to study Microbial Dark Matter (Phase II) -... | ecosystem: Environmental > Aquatic > Freshwater > Ice > Glacier ...
CCGGCGCGGTGCTGCGCAGCGGCGACGCCGACGCCGGCGGCGTGCTGGTCGTCCTGCGCGGGCGGGAAGGGTTGTGCGTGCTGTCCCAGGTTCGCGTAGGGGAAGGCGACGTGTCCTGGCTGCGCGCCACCGGCCCGGCGCCGGTGGACCAGGCCGCCGCCGACGCCTACGTTGCCCGCCAGGTAGGGCGCGACCCGGACCTGTGGGTGCTGGAGTTCGAGGCACCGGACCTGCTGCCACCGTTCGAAGCGAAGGTCGTGTGACCCACGGAATGAAGACGCTCACGCCACCACCATCACGGAGGTGTGTGGTAATTCTGCGCGGCTTCTTGTGGCTTGCGGGCCACAAGCGCCCCTTAATCATCCCACCCTCCCTCGCGCTGGCGGCAAGTGGTGATAATGTGCGTTCACCGAGAGGCGGGGGGACGAGTCCCGCAGGCCCCCGGATGCGCTTGATACGCAGATTTTAACGAGGAGAGAACAGATGAAGCTCCGCAGCGCGCTACTGGCCGCGACCGTCCTTGCGGCCCCTGTGGCTGCCAAGGCCGAAGCGGTCAATGGCCTTTACATCGGCGCCGGCGCCGGTGCCAACTTCCTGCAAGACCAGTCGGTCGGCGGCGTCGGCTACCCACAGGCGACTGGCGGGCGGTTCATCCCGAACCTGCGCGGCATCGGCAACAACAGCCAGTTGAAGACCGATACCGGCTTCATCGGCGTGGTCAGCGTCGGCTACGGCCTGGGCAACGGCTTGCGCTTCGAGTTGGAGGGCAGCTACCGCCAGAACAAGTTCACGGGCATCTCGAACGTCTCGAACTTCAATGGCGGCGTCGGCCGGCTGAATGGCGGCGGCGACGAGCAGAAGTACGGCGGCATGTTGAACGTGCTGTACGACTTCGACCCGAACGTGCTGGGCCTGGGGTTCTTCCCGTTCCCGATCAGCCCGTATATCGGCGTCGGCGCCGGCTACCAGTATGCCCAGCACCAGAACGCCCGCTTCTACGGCAACAGCGGCCCGGTGTTCGGCCAGCCGAACGGCTTCAGCAACATCTTCCGCACCAACCAGGGTGAAGGCTCGTTCGCTTACCAGGCCATCCTGGGCGCGGCGTTCCCGATCTCGGCGGTGCCGGGCCTGTCGCTGACGGCCGAGTACCGGTTCATGGGCCTGGCGGAGAGCCGGACCTACAACTACCAGTACTTCGCACCGGGCGCTGCGACCCGCGCAACGCTGAAGATCGGCAGCAACGAGGACCTGAACCACAGCGTCCTGGTGGGTTTGCGCTATGCGTTCAACGCGGCGCCGGCAGCGATCGTAGTGCCGCCTGCGCCCCTCCCGGGCGTTGCGCGGACCTACCTGGTGTTCTTCGACTGGGACCGGGCTGACCTGACCGACCGTGCGCGCCAGATCATCCGGGAGGCTGCCCAGGGCACCACCCGCGTGCAGACGACGCGCATCGAGGTTTCGGGCCACACGGACAAGTCCGGCACGGCGCGCTACAACGCCGGCCTGTCGGTCCGCCGCGCCCAGAACGTCGCGGCCGAGCTGGTGCGCCAGGGCGTGCCGCGCCAGGCGATCACGGTCCAGGGCTTCGGCGAGAGCCGTCCGCTGGTCCAGACCGCCGATGGCGTGCGTGAGCCGCAGAACCGCCGCGTCGAGATCGTCCTGCGCTAAGCAGCCGGTCCCAGCGTACTGCAAGGAGGGCCGGCCCACGGTGTGGGCCGGCCTTTCTTGTTTTGTTGCAGGCGCCGATGCCGGGCTAACCTTTCGGCTGCGTTGATCCAGATGCCTACCCGAAACTTCAGTAGGGCGGAAAAGCGCAGCGCCTTCCGCCAATCGGCAGCGCTGAACGGTGGCGGAAAGCGCTACGCTTTTCCGCCCCACCGGCCCGCGTGCCGCCTGTCCCCGACCCGGTGCCCACCTGTAGCGCCGCAGCCACATGCGCCCTTATTGCCGTGCGTTGCTTGCCTTGCCGCCCGGGAGCGCGTTAGGTCACATCAAGCCTGCCAGCCCTGGCGGCACCGCACCTGCCGCCGACACGGAGTTGACGATGACCCGCACGACCCTCCTGGCCGCCACCCTGCTGGCCGCGCCCGCCCTGTTGCCCGGCGCAGCGCAAGCGCAGCCTGTGACAGGCCTGTATATCGGCGGTGCCGGGGGCGGCAACTTCCTGCAACGCGAGTTCAACCGCGATGTCACATTTAACGGCGTCCGCACCGCGGTGCGCGGGTCCGTCGGGTTCGAGGCAGGCGGCGTTGGGGTGGCCAGCATCGGCTATGGCCTGGGGAATGGCTTTCGAGTCGAGCTGGAGGGTGACTACCGCTACAACAAAGTTGGCAACACGACCTCCACCGCCCAACGCGGCCGGGAGGAGAAGTATGGCGGCATGCTCAACGCCCTGTTCGACCTGGATGTCGGTAGCCCCTACGTGTTTCCCTACATCGGCGCCGGCGCCGGCTACTCCTGGGTGGACCGCCGCACGTCTGACCCGGTGAACGCCTATCCCTTCCGTACGGTCACCCGCGGAGTGGACAGCAGTTTTGCCTACCAAGCGATCGCCGGATTGTCATTCCCGATCCCCGGCGTGGTCGGCCTTTCGGCGACGGCGGAGTATCGCTACTTCGCGCTGGCTGGGGATCGGGCATTTGGCATCCAGACAACGGCGTCGTCATTGCCCGGCATCCCAGGCAGCACAAGCCGCGGACGCGTCACGACGACCGACGACTACAACCATAGCCTGCTGGTCGGCCTGCGCTACGCCTTCAATGTTATTCCGCCACGCGTTGATGCCCAACCGGTCCAACCGGCCGTGCCCAACCGCACCTACCTGGTGTTCTTCGACTGGGACCGCGCCGACCTGACCGACCGCGCCCGGCAGATCATCGCCGAGGCGGCGCAGGCCACCACCCGCGTGCAGACCACCCGGATCGAGGTTGCCGGGCACACGGACAGCAGCGGCACCGTACGCTACAACGCGGGCCTGTCGGTGCGCCGGGCACAGAACGTGTCGGCGGAGCTGGTGCGCTTGGGCGTGCCGCGCGCCGCCATCACCGTGCAGGGCTTCGGCGAAACCCGGCCGCTGGTGCAGACGGCGCAAGGCGTGCGGGAGCCACAGAACCGCCGGGTCGAAATCATCCTGCGATAGACTGGCGGCGTGGCTGGACATCACAAAAGGGGGCTTTGCGGCCCCCTTTCTTATGTTCTCAACCTCAGGGATCAGCCTGCAAGCTCATCGCCACTGCGAGGCACAAAGCAGCGCGGCAATCCAGGGCGGCAAACGATGTCCTTGCGCTGCTGGGACCGCCACGCCGCAAGCGGCTTGCAGCGAAGGACGGGTTACCGGTCAGCGTCGAAGGCCACTCGCAGAGGTGCTGCTGCCTCGGCAGGTCAGCCCCGGCGGGCAGACCTTGCCGGGCGGCCCCGGGCCGCGGTCGGCGTCGCGACGCCACAGGCGGTCACGTTGATCGGCTGCTGGACGGTGTGCCCGGCGGCGTAGTCTGCCAGCTCCGTGCCGTTGCGCAGCGCCATGACCTCGTCGAAGACCGGCAGGTTGTAGTTGCAGAAGCTGCTGCCCTGCCGGGTGCCGTCCTGCGAGCGGCTGTTGGCCAACTGCGTCACGTATTCGTCGTGCTGCTTGCGCCCGCTGCGGCTGTTCACCCGGGTGAAGTGGCCGTTCAGCGCCCGGTCCTGCGCCGCCAGTTCCGGCTGATACTTGCGGACGAAGGCGTTGTAGCGCTCGTCCGCGGCGCAGGTCAGCGCCGTGACCATCAGGCTGGTCTTGAGCGCAGTGATGTCGAACGCCGCGAGGTCGGCGGACCGGACGCACTGCGCGGCGGCGAAGGGGGCTGCCAGAAGCTGGCCAGCGACCAGGCCGGCGGTCAAGAGGCCGAGAGGGATGCGCATGAGGGGTTCTCCAAGCGGTAGGACGTTCGGTGGCGCCAGGGGGCCGCGCTGGGCGCAACATGATCCGGCAGGTGAGGTAAACCGCCTATGTCGGCGATATGCAACACCGAATTTGTCCAGGCGACCGCGCTGGGCGCCCTGGACCTGGTGCAAACGTCCAGTGCAGTCGGCCCAGTGCAGCCGGCCCAGTGCAGCCGGCCCAGTGCAGGCCCCCATGGCCCTACAGTGCAGGCACGGATTGCGTTCCCGGCGTGACGCTGCGATGACGGCAGGGCATGATGGCGACCGCGTCTGCCCGGCGCGGCAGATCGTGTTTCAAGGCGGACATGACAGCAGACCCGTTCGACCAGTACGACTCCGGCGGCTACTACTGCGAACTGACGGCGCGCGCCCATGACGGTGGCGCTGCGGCCCTGGTGCGCAGCCGGCTGTCGGCCATCGGCCTGGACGCGTTGCGCGCCCGGGCGCAACTGGCGGAGCGGGACCTGTTCAACCTGGGTATCACCTTCACGGTGTACTCCGAGGCGACGGCGATTGACCGCATCCTGCCGTTCGACTGCGTGCCGCGCATCATCCCCGCCGCGGACTGGTCGGTGCTGGAACGCGGGGTGCAGCAGCGCGTGCGGGCGCTGAACCTGTTCCTGGGCGACATCTACAACGGCGGCAAGATCATCCGCGACGGCATCATCCCGCGCGGCCTGGTCCACGGCAACAGCAACTACCGGCCGGAGATGGAGGGCTTTCCCGTCCGCTTCGGCACCTACGTCCACATCTGCGGCATTGACGTCGTGCGCGACCAGGACGGCATGTTCAGCGTGCTGGAGGACAACGCCCGCACCCCGTCCGGCGTGTCCTACGTGGTCGAGAACCGGCATCTGATGCTGCGCGCCTTCCCCGACCTGGTGGCCGGCCTGAAGCTGCGCCCGGTGGACGACTACGGCCGCCGGCTGCGCAGCGCCATGGACGAGATCGCGCCGGAGGGCGTGCGCGACCCGCAGGTCGTGCTGCTCAGCCCCGGCATCTACAACTCCGCCTACTTCGAGCACGTGTTCCTGGCGCGCGAGATGGGGGTGCCCCTGGTGGAGGGCGCCGACCTGACCGTCGAGGATGACAAGGTCTGGATGCGGACCACTGCAGGGCTGCGCCGGGTCCATACGGTGTACCGCCGCATCGGCGACGACTTCCTGGACCCGCAGGTGTTCCGTCCCGACAGCATGTTGGGCGTGCCCGGCATCGTCGGCGCCTGGCGCCGGGGCAACGTGACGCTGGCCAACGCGGTCGGCACCGGGGTCGCGGACGACAAGGCGGTCTATGCCTACATGCCGCGTATCATCAAGTACTACCTGGACCAGGACGCGATCCTGCCGAACGTGGAAACCCATATCTGCGGCGAGCCGGAAGGGCTGGCCTACACGCTGGCCAACCTGCACGAGCTTGTGGTGAAGCCGGTGGGCGAAAGCGGCGGCTACGGCATCACCGTCGGCCCGCGCGCCAGCCGGGCGGAACTGGACGCGGCCCGCGCGCTGATCGTGCATGACCCGGCCAACTGGATCAGCCAGCCGATGATCAACCTGTCCGTCGCGCCGACGCTGACCGACGCCGGGCTGCGGGCGCGGCACCTGGACCTGCGGCCCTTCGCCGTCACCGGCCGGGACACCTGGGTGCTGCCCGGCGGCCTGTCCCGCGTGGCGCTGAAGGAGGGCAGCCTGATCGTGAACTCCTCGCAAGGCGGCGGCAGCAAGGACACTTGGGTGCTGGCGGAATGAGCATGCACCACTCCCCGTTGCTGACGCGGGACGCCGAGGGTTTGTTCTGGATGGCGCGCTACCTGGAGCGGGTCGAGAACATGGCCCGGCTGATTGACGTAACCCAGACTTTCGAAAGCCCAGGGCGCGAAACCGAATCCTGGTCCGCCCTGGTCGCCATCAATGCGGACGGCACCGGCCTAGCCGAGCGCGGCCTGGCCATCGAAGCCCGCGCCATAAAATCCTTCTATCTGCTGGACGCCACCAACCCGAACAGCGTCCCCGCCTGCCTGGAAGCGGCGCGGACCAACGCCCGCAAGCTGCGTCCGTTGATCTCGACCGAGATGTGGATGCAGCTCAACGTCTTCCACCGGACGGTGATGGCGATTGACCCGTCCGAGCTGGACGGCGATGCGCTGTCCCGGCTGTGCCGGCAGATCAAGGAGGGCGTGCAGGCCCACACCGGCATCACGGAGGGCACGTTCTTCCGCGACCAGGGCTGGCACTTCTACGAGCTGGGCAGGCTGATCGAGCGTGCGGACCAGACCAGCCGACTGCTGGACATCAAGTATCACCTGCTGGTGCAGGGGACGGAGGAGGAGCGGCGGATTGTCGAGCTGACGCAGTGGAACGCCGTGCTGCGGGCGGCTGCGGGCTACCATGCGTTCCGCCGGGTGGCGGACGCCGGGTTCACGCCGTCGGACGTGGTGGCCTTCCTGCTGGCGGACGCGGCATTCGCCCGCAGCGTGGCGCTGTGCGTGGGCGGGATGGCCTGGCACCTCGGCCAGTTGCGGACCGCCTACGGGCTGCGTGACACGGCGGGCGTGCTGGAGCGGCTGGAAGATGTGCGCGCCATGCTGGACGGCCCTGTGGACCGGCTGCTGCCGGATGGCCTGCACGAGTTCCTGGACGGCTTGCAACGCAGCTTGATCGAGGTCGGCGAACTGATCGGCACGGCCTTTTTCCGGGACTGGCGTCCGCTGAAGGGAAAGCAGTCGCAGTCGCAGTAGCCGCGAGCCTGCCGCGTCAGTCTATGACGTCACCCACGGCGCGGACGGGCGCGCCCAGGGGCTTGCCGATCACTGGGACGACTCCGATTACGTCGCCTGTCACGCGGAACGGCAGCGCGACGACGCTGCATCCGCCGAACGCGAGAAGCGCCGGCAACAGCACCGGCATGCAGCTTCGCGCAAGCATCTTAGGGGCAGTCATCAGCGGGGCGGCACGGCGTTTAGCGGCATCTGCCCCGGCGGTGTCGCCTGCGGCATGGGCGCGGGTCCGCCGGGCTGGCCTTGCAGGACCACGCCGCCACCCTGGTAGGCGCGGTTGGCCTCCGGCGTGAAGGGGCCGCGGTCCACCGGCGTCTCGCCCGTGGCGCGCGGCGTGGCGCGGGGCGCGGCGTGTGCCCGTGCGTGCGGATGCGCGGCGGCGCGCCCGGTGCGGTGCGGCGTCGGCTTCGCCCAAGCCGGGGCAGACAGGACCATGGCGATGGCGGCAAGCAGCAGTAGCCTCGGCATGTTTAGCCTCCTGGAGGGTGTCGCGTGGCATGACCCTAACCCGGGCCGGCTTGCGCTTCCACTAAAACCGGGATCAGCCGGCGGCGGCGGCAACCGTCTTGCCGCCCAGGTAGGCCGCACGGACATCGGGGTTGCTCCATAGCTCCGCCGGGGCGCCGGACACCAGCAGGGTGCCGGTCTCCAGCACGTAGCCGCGGTCGGCGACCGAGAGCGCCATGTGCGCGTTCTGCTCCACCAGCAGCACCGTCGTGCCGCGGCGGCGGATTTCCAGGATGATGCGGAACACCTGCTGCACGACCAGCGGCGCGAGGCCCAGCGACGGCTCGTCGAGCAGCAGCAGCCGGGGATGCGCCATCATGCCGCGGGCGACGGCCACCATCTGCAACTGGCCGCCGGACAACGTCCAGCCCAGCGCGCCCTGTAGGGGGCCGAGGACGGGGAACAGCGCCAGCATCTCGTCGGCCTCGGTCTCCAGCGTGCGGCGGGGGACGCCGCGGCGGTTGCTGCCGCCGAGCAGGATGTTCTCCCGCACCGTCAGCCCCGGGAACACCCGGCGGCCCTCCGGCACGTGGGCGATGCCCAGGCGCACGATGGCCTCCGGCTTCAGGCCGACCAGGGACTGCCCACCGAAGGTCAGCCGGCCCGCCACGTTCGGCACGAGGCCGCTGATGGTGCGCAGCGTCGTGCTCTTGCCCGCGCCGTTGCTGCCCAGCAGGGCGACGATCTCCCCCTCGTTCACGACCAGGGACAGGTCTTTCAGCACCGGTGCCGCGCCGTAGCGGGCGGTCAGGCCGTCCAGCTCAAGCAGCGGCATCGCGCGGCTCCCCCAGGTAGGCGGCGATCACGTCGGGGTGGGACAGCGCCTCACGTGGAGTGCCGTCGGCGATGCGGCGGCCGAAGTTGAGCACGGTGATGTGGTCGGCCACCTGCTCGACCAGGTTCATGTCGTGGTCCACGATCAGGATGGTCAGGCCGTGGCCCTTCAGGCGGCGCAGCAGCGCACCCAGCTCGCCCTTCTCAGTCAGGTTCAGGCCGGCGGCGGGTTCGTCCAGCAACAGCACGGCCGGGTTGCCGGCCAGGGCGCGGGCGATCTCGACGTAGCGCTGCATCCCGTAGGACAGGGTGCCCACGGGACGGTTGGCATCCGCGCGCAGGCCCACGAAGTCCAGGGCGGCCAGGGCGCGCTCGACGACCAAGGCAGGGGTCTCGGCGATGTCGTTGCCGGGGCGCTCGGCGCCGACCATGACGTTCTCCAGCACGGTCATGCCGCGGAAGACGCGGATGTTCTGGAAGGTGCGGGCCAGCCCGGCGCGGGTGCGCTGGTGCGGTGCGGTGCCGGTGACATCCTGCCCGGCGAGCGTGATGCGCCCGGCGGTCGGGCGGTATAGCCCAGTCACGACGTTGATGAAGGTGGTCTTGCCCGACCCGTTCGGCCCGATCAGGGCGTGCACGGTGCCCTGGCGCACGGCCATGTCCACCCCGTCCAGCGCCTTCAGGCCGCCGAAGTGCTTGGCCAGGCCTTGGATGCCCAGCGCGACATCCGCGGTGGCCGTGCCCCGCTGCGCCAGTAGGGGCAATGGCGGCACGTCGCCGATGACGGGCGGCACGGTGCGGCGCAGGCGGTTCGTGAAGCCCCACAGGCCCTCAGGCAGGAACACCATGATGAGGATGACCGCCGCGCCGTACACCGCGAGATAGATGTTGCGCAGGAAGCGCAGCCACTCCGGCAGGATCACCAGCAGCCCAGTGCCCAGCAGCGCCCCGAAGGGCGAGGCGATGCCGCCCAGCAGGCCCATCGTCAGCATTACGATGCTCTCGCCGAAGCCGAACTCGTCTGGGCTGATGTAGGACCGTGCCCCGGCATACAGCCCGCCGCCCAGCCCGCCCAGCGCGGCGCTGATGGCGAACGCCAAGACTTTGGTGCGGAACACGTCAATGCCGCAGGTGCTGGCCGCAATCTCGTTGTCGCGGACGGACTGCATGGCGCGGCCAAGGCGAGAGGTCTTGAGCCGCCACACCGCCCACGCCACGGCGGCCAGGGCCAGCAGGCACAGGGTCAAGTAGCGGTCTCCGGCGTCCAGCCGCAGGCCGGGGACCGCCGGGCGGGCGATGCCGCGCACCCCATCGGGACCGTGCGTCAGGCCGATCCAGTTGGTCAGCACCAGGGTCAGGATCTGCTGGAAGCTGATCGTGACCATCGCCAGGTAGTGCCCGCCAAGCCGCAGGCTCGCGAGGCCCAGCAGCACGCCGAACAGCACCGCCGCGGCGATGCCGATGGCCAGCGCCACGGAGAAGGGAAGTCCGGCATCGGTCGTGCCCAGCGCCACGCCGTAGGCGCCCAGTCCGAAGAACGCCGCCTGCGCCAGCGAGATTTGCCCGCAGTAGCCCAGCACCACCACCAGCCCGGTGACGGCCACCGCCTGCGTCGCGGCCTGCATGAGGATATTGAGGATGTAGCCCTGGGTGGGCAGCAGGGCGGACGCGGCCAGGATGCCCAGCATCGCCAAGGCCAAGCCGGGCATGCCACGCCAGGCACGCGCGTGCTGGATGCGGGGTGCCGCTGCAAGAACAGTTGCGCTCATGGGACGGGCGCCTTCCTGCTCCATCTTCCTCCGGGAGAGGGTCGGGGTGAGGGGGTCTTGGTCGCGGCGCGGGGCACGGCCGTCGCCGCCGGAGTGGAGCACGGGACTGAAGTGGGACTGCGCCTCAAGACCCCTTCACCCCGACCGTAAACCGTTTCACGGTTTGACCCCGGAGGGAGAGGGAGCAGCGATGCCCATATACCCAAACGGATCCTGTCCCTCATCACGCCTTCTCCGCGATTTTCTCGCCGAACAGGCCTTGCGGGCGCACCAGCAGGAACAGCAGCAGCAGCCCGAAGGCCAAGGCGTCCTTGTACGGCACAGAGATATACGCCGCGCCGAACGTCTCCACCACGCCCAGCGCCAGCCCGCCCAGGATGGCGCCGGGAATGTTGCCGAAGCCGCCGATGATGTTGGCCGCAAACGCCTTCAGCGAGATGATCGCGCCCATGCCCACCGACACGAACAGCACCGGCGCCACCAGGATGCCGGCCAGCCCGCCCAGCGCGGCGCTGTAGCCGAAGGTGATCAGCACCATGACGGCGACGGGGATGCCCAGCAGGCTCGCCATCTCCTTGTCCTGGCTGGTGGCCTGCAGCTTCTTGCCGAGCAGCGTCTTCTCGAAGATCAGGTATTGCAGTAGCACCATCGCGGTGGCGGTCGCCATGATGGCGAGGTACTGGCTGTCCATGAACACGCCGCCCACCTCGAAGCCGGGGCTGTCGAACAGGCCGGGCAGCACCTGCGGGCTGGGGCCGTATGTCACCAGGACGAAGTTGGCCAGGAAGATGCTGGCGCCGATGGTGCTGATGATGACCGGCAACTGCCCGCGGTGCCGCAGCGGCCAATAGGTGGCACCCGCGAACAGCACGCCGAACCCGGCCATCCCCGCGACGGCGATCACGAGTGCGATCAGGTAGGGCACGCCCCACTCGACCGCCAGGATCACCATGAGGTAGGCGCCGAGCATGGAGAACTCGCCCTGGGCGAAGTTGACGACGCTGGCCGCGCGGATCAGCAGCACGAAGCCCAGCGCCACCAGCGCGTAGATGGCGCCGATGCCGAGGCCGGTAAACAGCAGTTGCGGGACGAGGCTCATGGCCCGGGGCACACGTGCTGGATTATCTTGTGCCTGCTCCCTCTCGCTCCGGGAGAGAATTGGGGTGAGGGGGTCTTGGCTGCGGCGCGGCGCGGGTCCGGTGCCAAAGGACCGCGGCTCTTGCACGGTCCGGCTCGGCGCTGCGAGACCCCCTCACCCCGGCCATCTCCCAAAGGGAGAGGGGGCAGGACCGCGCCCATCGTTTAGCCCTTCACCTCGATGCGGCGGTCGAAGACGACCTTGCCGTTCTCGTTCTTGACGATGTTGTAGCCGCGCAGGCCGTCGCCCTTGTCATCGAAGTTGTACTCGCCCTCCGCCCCGGCAAATCCCTTGATCGCCGCCAGCGCGGTCCGCAGCTTGCCCGGTTCCAGACCGCCTGCATCTACCATCGCCTTGGCCAGCAGCAGCACAGCGTCGTGCGCGTAGGACGACTGGTTGTCCGGCAGCGCCTTGTAAAGGGACTGATACTTGTCCGCGAACGCCTTGGACGCCGGCGTCGCGTCCACGGCGTAGTCCGCCACGCCGTAGGTGCCGTACAGCGCGGGGCCGGCCAGGTTCAGCGCCGTGGTGTTGACGATGCTGGGCGAGCCGACCCAAGGGATGCGGACGCCCAACTGCCGAAGCTGCCGGGCGAAGATGCCCAGGTCGCCCTCGAACGTGAAGTAGCTGCTCAGGATGTCCGCGCCGGACTGCCGGACCGCCAGCACGACGGCGGTGTAGTCGCTGGCCTGGTTGGTGTAGCCCTGCATCAGCACGGGGGTGATGCCCTTGACCTTCAGCGCCGCCTCCAGCGCCTTGGACCCGTTGGTGCCGAAGGCGTCGGTGCTGAACACCACGGCCCATTTCTGCTTCTTCAACTCGTCCACGCCGAACTCGGCGATAACCTTGGCGGAGTAGGTGTCGTTGGGCCGGCAGCGGAACAGCCAGGGGTTGCCCTGCTGCGTCAGCGTGGGGTCGGTGCCGCCGAACAGCATGGGCTTGGCGGTCTTGAGCACGTCGGGCGCCACCGCGTTGACCTGGGTGCTGCGGATCGGGCCGATGAAGGCGGTGATGTCGGGGCGGGACGCCAGGCGGCTGAAGGCCAGCACCGCGCCGGGGTTGGTGGTCTGGTCGTCCTCGGTCACGATCTCGATCTTGCGGCCCAGCACGCCTTTTTCGTTCACGGCGTCCACTGCGATCTTGATGCCGTTCTGCTGCAGCTTGCCGGCCTCGGCCGCCGGGCCGGTCAAAGGCGTCATGACGCCGATCTTGATGGCGTCGCCCCCGCTTTGGGCGCGGGCAACGCGCGGGGCGGCGAGCAACGCAGCGCCACCGAGCGCCAGGGCGCGGCGGCTAATGGTGGAAATCATCTGCTGGATCCTCTCCAAGTGGGCCGGGCTTGATGCCCGCTGTTGCAGGGCACGCTGGATCAAACCCTGGCAGACCGCAAGGGGGCGGTATCCTTGGCGCCCTGCGCCGTCCTGCGCTCTTGGCGGTGGCTCGTGTCAGGCCGGCTCCACCTCGATCCGCCGGTCGAACACGAGTTTGCCCTTTTCGTTCTTGACGATGTTGTAGCCGCGAAGGCCGTCGCCCTTGCCGTCGAAGGTGTACTCGCCCTCGGCGGCTGCGAAGCCCTTGATGGCCAGCAGCGCCGTCCGCACCTTGTCAGGTCCCGTCCCGTTCGCCTCGGTCATGGCGCGGGCCAGCAGCAGCACGGCGTCGTGGGCATAGGCGGCCTGGTGGTCTGGTATAACGCCGAACAGGGCGTTGTACTTGGTCCCGAACGCCCCGGAGGTCGGCGTTCCGTCCAGCGCGTAGTCTGCGATGCCGAAGGTGCCGAACAGCGCCTCGCCCGCAAGGGTGCGTGACTGCGCGCTGGTGATGGACGGCGACCCCACCCAAGGCAGGTTCAACCCTGCCCGCCGGAGCTGCTGGGCGAACAAGCCGAGGTCCGTCTCGAGTGCAATGTAGGTGCTCAGGACATCCGCCCCGGACGCGCGGACGGCGTCCACCACCGCGGTGAAGTCGGTCGTCTGATTGGGAAATCCCTGCATCGTCAGCGGCGTGATGCTCCGCTCGCGCAATGCCGCCAGCAGCGCCTTCGACCCATTGGTGCCGAATGCTTCGGCAGAGAACACCACGGCCCATTTCTGCTTCTGCAACTGGCCGAAGCCGAATTCGGCAATGATGGTGGCGGAGTAGCCGTCATTCGGCCGGCAGCGGAACAGCCACGGGTTGCCCCGCTGGGTCAGCGTCGGGTCGGTGCCACCGAACATGAAGGGCTTGCCGAGCTTGCGTATGCTGGCCTCGATGGCGTTCACCTGGGCGCTGCGGATCGGCCCGACGATGGCGGCAATGTCCGGCCGGGCTGCCAGGCGCTCGAAGCCCTGCGTGGCGCCGGGGTTGGTGGTCTGGTCGTCTTCGGTGACGACCTCGAACTTGCGGCCCAGCACACCCTTGCGGTTGACCGCCTCCAGCGCGAGGCGGATGCCGTTCTGCTGCAGCTTGCCGGACTCGACGGCGGCGCCGGTCAGGGGCGTCATGACGCCGATCTTGATCGTGTCGTCGGCGGCGCGGGCGATGTGCGGGGTGGCAAGCATTGCGGCAGCGCCGAGGGCCATGCCGCGACGGCTAACGTTCGCTGTCAAGCTGGTTTCTCCCGCATGTAAATCCTACCGGCGCTTTGGACCGCAGCGCGCTGAGGGTTGGCCGCCGCGGCATATAACGTCGATCTGCAAGGTTTTACCTGTCTTTTTATGTCAAGTAGGTCGGTTGTGCCGGGAAGACCGGGCGCTGGACGCTTGGGGATGGGCTTGGGGCTTGACGTGCTCCTGCCGCCCGACACCCATCACTCCCATCCCAAATGGAGACTCCTGCCATGCCGCTGAAAGCCGCCATCGTCCCGGTCACGCCCCTCCAGCAGAACTGCGCCTTGGTGTGGGACGATTCCACGATGGAGGCGGCGGTCGTGGACCCCGGCGGCGACGTGCCCCGCATCCTGGAAGCCCTGCGCGAGTTGAAGCTGCAACCTGTCCATGTCCTGCTGACCCACGGCCATTTCGACCACGCCGGCGGCGCCGCGGAACTGCGCGACGCGCTGCCCGGCGTGCCGCTGCTCGGCCCCGACCAGCGCGACGCCTTCTTGCTGGACGCCCTGGAAGACGCTGGCCGCACCTACGGCGTGCCTGGCGGCCGCAACGTGCGGCCGGACCGCTGGCTGGTGGAAGGGGACCATGTGATGCTCGGCACCCATCGGTTCGACGTTCTGCACACGCCGGGGCACACGCCGGGCCATGTGGTGTTCGTGCAGCGCCAGGCCGGGTTCGCGCTGGTGGGGGACGTGATCTTCCAGGGGTCGGTCGGGCGGACCGACTTCCCGTATGGCGACGGGCCGGGGCTGCTGCGCTCCATCCGGGACAAGGTGATGCCGCTGGGCGATGCAATGGCCTTCCTATGCGGGCACGGGGCGGGGTCCACGCTAGGGATGGAGCGGCAGACCAATCCGTTCGTAAAGGAGGCGCTGGCGCTCCAGGACTGAGGCTGGGCGCTGCTGCAACCAAAGCTTCACGGCCCGCTGTCTCGGCAGCGCCCGCCCAGTCGGGTCTCCCGTGCGGCGTGGTTACGGGAGTGTTGCAGTGGGGCAAGGTTCAACCGGCGCGATCAGGGCGCAGGGTGCGGCGGGAGGCGCCGGGTCGGGTGTGGCGCTGTTCCTGCGGCGTTGGCTGGCCAACCCGTTGCAGATGGGGTCCGTCGTGCCGTCCTCCCCGGCGCTGTGCCGGCGCGTGGTGGACCAGGTGCGCCGGACCGGGGACGAGTGGGTGGTCGAGTTGGGCGCCGGCACCGGCGTCGTCAGCCGTGCGTTGCTGCAAGGCGGCGTCCCGGCTGGGCGCGTGACGGTTGTGGAGATCGTGCCCAGCATGGCCGAGCACTTGCGTGCGACGCTCCCCGGTGTCGAGGTCATCGCCGGCGACGCCCGGGCGCTGCCGGACTTGCTGCCGCGCGTCCGGCATGGCCGGGTCGGCACGGTGATCTGCGGCATCCCGCTGGTGCTGCTGCCCCTGGCGGAGCAGCGGCGGTTCATTGACGCGATGCTGGCGGTGGCGCCGGGGCGCGGGTTCCTGCACTGTAGCTACTGTGCGACCTCGCCGTTGCCGGCGCGCAAGCACGGGCTGGTGGCAACGCGGGAGGCCTGGACGCCGCTGAACCTGCCGCCAGCCAGCGTTTGGCGCTACACGCCGGGCTAAATCGGCACTACATCGCCCGGCAACTGATCCCGCCGTCCACCGGCAGGCAGACGCCGGTGATGTAGGCGGCGGCGTCGCTGGCCAGGAATACCGAGGCGTGCGCCACGTCCCAGCCCGTGCCCATCCGCCCCATCGGGCAGGCGGCATCGCGCTGGCGCACCATTTCGTCCGCGGAGGCATACTGCCCGGCGATCTGTTGGTGGATTAGCGGCGTGTTCATCGGGCCGGGCATGACGGCGTTGGCGCGGATGCCGTGCCGGGCGTGGTGCAGCGCGGTGGCGACCGTCAGTTGGTTCACCCCGGCCTTCGCGGCGGCGTAGGCGGCATAGGGGTAACCGGTCCAGCGCACCGCGGCGATGCTGGACACGTTGACGATGGCGCCCCGGCCCGCCGCCAGCATCACCGGCAGGGCATGCTTGCAGGCCAGGAACACGCCTTTCAGGTTCAGGTCCAGGATGCGGTCCCACTCGGCCTCGTCCAGGTCCACCGTGTCGCCCATGCCGGCGAAGCCGACGTTGTTGTGCAGGATGTCCAGGCGGCCATGGAGGCGCAGGGCCTCCGCCACGGCGGCGGCAACGCTGTCGCTGCGGGTGACGTCGGCGGCACAGGCGGTGCAGGCGCCACCCTCGGCCAGTATCAGGGCGCAGGTGGCCTCGGCGGCGTGCAGGTCGCGGTCCACGGCGACGACGGTGGCGCCGGCCATCGCGTAGGCGACCGCGGCGGCGTTGCCGTTGCCCCAGCCCGGCCCCACGCAGCCCGCGCCCATCACCAGGGCCACGCGGCCGTCCAGGCGGGCGGCGTTGCGGGGGATCATGGCTGGTGGGGACTGGGCGCGGGTCCGGCCGCAGCGGTCCTGGTGGCGGTCGCCGTGGGCTGAGACCTTGGTGTCATCGCTTGTGACCTCTGTTCGTCATCGGCTGCGCCCACTGTTGCCCGTGGGCCGGGCCTGCTCGTCATGGGACGCAGCACCCCGGTCGGCACCGCTTTCGTCCACTCCCGCCTGACGGCTCCGTCCGTCATAGCCTGCGCTGTCCGCCCGTAATCGCGGCCGACCAAGCCAGGGCCGGCAAGTGCCGTCCTTGCGGCCCCTGGATTGCCACGCCGCAAGTGCGCCTCGCAATGACGGACGGTGCGGGGCTAGCACCGGCTTCTGAATATCGGACGGTGCAGGGCCAGCGCTGGTTCCTGGATGCCGGATGGTGCGGGACGGGCGCCGGTTGCGGGCGGTCCGGGGAACGGTGCCGGCCCGGCCCGGCCATGGTCTGCCGTTTGTGCTTTGCCCTTCACCGCCCGCCGGGTTTGCGCGACGGTGTCGGGATGCCGCTCCGCCAGTCCGCCACTGCCGCGATCAACGCCCTCATCCGGCGCCGCATCCGCCGCCGCGCCCGCGCCCGCTACCAGCGCCGGCACGGACCGGGCCTCAGCCCGCGCAGCACGGCGCTGATTGTCGCCAGCGCGCTGTTCATGGAGCAGTTGGACGGCACGGTGCTGGCAACGGCGCTGCCGGAAATGGCGCGCTCGTTCGGGACGGAGGCGGTGCGGCTGAATGTGGCTCTGACCAGCTACCTGCTGGCGCTGGCGGTGTTCATCCCGGCCAGCGGCAAGGTGGCGGACCGCTTCGGGTCGCGCACGGTGTTCTGCGGCGCCATCGCGCTGTTCACGCTGGGGTCCATCCTGTGCGGCCAGGCGGGGGGCCTGGGCACGCTGGTGGCAGCGCGGGTGCTGCAAGGGATCGGCGGCGCGATGATGGTGCCGGTGGGGCGGCTGGTGCTGCTGCGCTCCGTCACCAAGGCCGAGATGGTGGTGGCGATGACCTGGCTGATGGTCCCGGCGCAGCTCGGCCCGCTGCTGGGGCCGCCGGTGGGCGGGTTCCTGGTGACGTACCTGTCGTGGCGCTGGATCTTCTACATCAACGTGCCCATCGGCATCCTGGGCATCCTGCTGGCGCTGCGCTTCATCGAGGATGTGCGGGAGCCGGGCCGGGTCAGCTTCGACCTGCCGGGCCTGGTGCTGTCCGGGGTGTCCCTGGCCTGCCTGGTGTTCGGGCTGGAGGTGCTGAGCCGGGGCGGCGAGTCCCTGGCGGTGGCGGGCGGCGTGCTGGCGCTGGGGGTGCTGGCCGGGGTGCTATACATGCGCCACGCCGGGCGCCATCCGTCGCCGGTGCTGGACTTGCAACTGATGCGGGTGCCGACCTTCGCGCTGTCCGTGATCGGCGGCGGGCTGAGCCGGATTGCGGCCGGCGCCATCCCGTTCCTGTTGCCGTTGATGCTGCAACTGGGCTTCGGCATGTCGGCGGCGGCCAGCGGCCTTATCACCTTCGGCGGCAGCCTGGGGGCCATGCTGATGCGCTTCGTGGCCCGCCCGGTGCTGCACCGCTGGGGTTTTCGAAGTGTGATGATCTGGAACGGGCTGATTGCATCGGGTTGCCTGGCGGCGCTGTCGCTGATGCGGCCGTCCTGGCCGGCGGCGGCGATCCTGGCGCTGCTGGTGGTGGGCGGCTTCTTCCAGTCGCTGCAATTCACGGCCTACAACACCATCGCCTACGCCGACATCCCGCGGGAGCGGATGAGCGCGGCCACCAGCTTCTACACGACGTTCCAGCAGCTCAATCTGACGCTGGGCATCTGCGTGGCGGCGGGGGCGCTGGCCGGGTCGGTGCTGGTGACGGGGCACGCGACGGCGCAGGTGGCGGACTACAGCGTGGCCTTCCTGGTGGTGGCGTGCGTGTCGCTGCTGGCGTCGCCAACCTGCACCCGGCTGGCACGGGACGCCGGGGACGAGCTGTGCGGGCGGGCGCCGGTGGAGCGGCGGAGATAGAGTTAAAGGAAGATGAAGATCGAGGCGGGGCTGTTGTCGGTGCGGCAAGGGCGGACTGCTTTGCAGGGGCAGTCCGCGCGCGCTTCCTAGCTGAACGGAGCGGCGGTTAAGCTTGGCCCCTACCCCTTCCGCGCGTTCCAGAAGATCGGGAACGGGCTGTCCAGCACGCCTGTCACGCCCTCCCGCATCGCCGCGGGCTGGAAG
>Ga0123338_10002261_pt1 | contig 18072 bp, 11 predicted proteins | sample grotaG_FD_89793 | JGI IMG/M metagenome (GOLD analysis project Ga0123338, IMG submission 89793) | Glacier valley bacterial and archeal communities from Borup Fiord, Nunavut, Canada, to study Microbial Dark Matter (Phase II) -... | ecosystem: Environmental > Aquatic > Freshwater > Ice > Glacier ...
GGAATTCTATGACTACAGGTGGTATGAGCGTCAGTTCAACATCGAAGACGGTGGCAGAGGAGAGGACCCAGAGATGTTCTGTAACTGGATTAGAAAAAAGACAAAAGGTCTGCGGCGACAGGAAACGCAGATGATTGCTGAACAGGATGCATTGTGGGAACGAGAAGACTCAGACAGAAGTGAAGCAGAGAAGAGCGAGTTTTCATTGAGTATGAGGCGCTGGAAAGCTATGGCCAAAAGGACAGTTGCAAAAATGAAGGACAAGCGCTATGCAGACACAGTTGCAGTCATTGAGAACATTATCGATGCGCCCAGCGAATATCCACTGCTGCAGGACTGGACGGAGTCTCTTGGCTACAGCAGTAAGCATGTCATCAGTGACGTCGAGAGCAGATGCAGAACACTCTCAAGACTGTTTGCATATGACAAGTTTGCACAGAATGGCACACACGGTGAGCTTTTTGCTACATGGGCACGGGCCTGCTTGGATGTGATCAATCGACACCGTGCAGTTGCTCAAGCTGTTCTTCCGCGCATGCACCGACGTCACGACATTATTGATCTGGACCGGTCCGATGAAATCATTATTATTGATGAGGAGTAGGATGAGAGATGCGCAATCGTATTCTTTACAAGAGGTCAGGTGTCTGTGGTCAGAAAATTCAGACATGTACTGTGTCCACACGCATGCGCCTGTTGTGTGTCTGTCCATGTGGCACTCGATGGCTGTTCCACGTGAGCATGTGTGGTTAGATGTCGCAGGTGATGCAGCTGGGCACTGCGACACAGCAGCAGCGTCTCGTAACAAATGCGAGGGGCTACACGTGCTCTCCGTCATACCCTGCTGCTCGGGGCAGTAAGTTCTATAGACCTGCTGCTGGCGGTGGAAATGGTGTACCTGTCAATGTCGGACATGACTCATGTGTTAGCATCGCTTCCTTCTTGTACAGACGCCCGTGTGTATAACACGTAGAGTCCATAACTCCAGATTCACACAGGCTGCCCGCTACTTACAGTCCATGTCTCACGTAGTCACTGTTGTGTCGAAACATGGGCAGGTTCCGATCGGCCTCATGATCTGATCTGATCTGGTCGTGCATCAAGTGGACCTAGTGCTGCCACCGCCTGCATCAGTCACCGGAAAATGCTGCTGTGGTCACCTCTAATGGCCTGCATCAGGGATGTCAGGGTCAGCAGCTGCTTCCAGTAGCAGAGACAAGTAGACCTCTGAGCCACGCTTACTGCATCAAGGTCGCTGTGCTCATACTCACCGAGCTTAGCAAATGCACCAGCTATGTCTACACAAAAACAGTGATGCTAGTCATCAACACCATCATAGTAGCAATCATCGTCGTCATCATATGTGAGATTGAGACCCAGCAGACGCGCGCGACGAGCTAGCAGTTGTGCACGAGCGAGTTCTCTGGATGCTACTGCCAACCTTGTAATGTTGCTGGTTGTGTTCTGATTGTGACACTCGATCCAGTACACGACATTGGCACAACAAACACAGCAGTTCACACCAATTTTTGTTGTTGATTGTTTGCATAATCAGGGTTCGTCAATGTTAGACTCGTACTGGGCGAGATTCAGCACTATCACTCCCTGACTGATCTTCTGCACTGCGTTTGCCAAGGACTGAGCTGTTGTCCTTTTCAAGTCTGGCTCTCTGATAGGCATGCAATCTCAAATTGCGCTCGTTCTGCAACACGAATCTGAAAGCTGTACCACTATTTCTGTTCAGATACACGTAGTTTGAGAACTGTTTGACGTAGCTGTATGGCATACGACCACTGGTCCAGTCATCCACCTCACCTGGCAGCACAGCCATGACTGCAGGATGAAAGGGATACAGTGCTGTGTACACACTGTTTGGAAGTTTGTACGCTTTGCCACACTGCTTGTCGCAACCAGGGTTTGAAGAGTGGCACCGCTGTGTCACTATACCTGTGTCGGTAATGATGAAGTAGACATGGTTGCTGGTGTGATGGCGCTGGACGTTGCAGCAGAAAGTCGAACCAAACCCCCGCAGTGTGGCCACCATGATGTATCGAGCACTGCCATCCTTCATCTTGTTCTGATCTGACTTTGCTTTGCTGACCAGCCTGTACAGCTGCGCTACTTGCACAGTGCTGTAGTCTCCTGCGATCACACCACTGTTGAGCCATTGCTCAAACAGCACTCTGCACGGTTCTGCGTCAAGGACACAGCTGGCCTTTGTGGACTTCTGCTGCTCAGGAACAGGCTTCTCCAAGTTCAGGACCACTAAAACATTGCACAGAGAGTCTTCATCTGAACTGCTGTCACTGTCTGCAGGTTTCTCGTACGTGGCCCTGGCTGTGGGTGCCGGTGGCATGGTCCCAGAGAACAATAACTTCGTCGCTTCTGCACCTGCTGCACAACGCACACTGCAATAGTGCACAGCAACCAATGAATCAGTCAGTGCCAGTCTAGTGTCTTCTTCAACTGTATCACCCTTAGCATCAACGACTGCTCCCAGTTTGTAAACACCCGCTGCAACATCTGCAACTCTGCCACGGCCACCACAGGCACTGCAGTTCAATGCTGCCTCGCACTGCTCCAAGTACGTCCTGAGCTTTGTCAGTTGTAAGTGCTTTGCTGCGACTGCTTCCACTGCTGCTGACTTGACATCGTCTGCACTCTTGCACTGGGAGTCAGACAGACTCAGGAGCTTGCCAATTTCTGCCCGCTGTTGCACCTCTGCCAGGCGTACTGCAGGTGAACTACATGTGGGACAGCCCATATGCTTGTAGCTGCCAATCATTCGAAGAGATGATAGCGGATGGTGCAATGCCACAGCCACGATCTTGTCCCACTTTCTGCTGGGGAAGTCTTTGTACAGCGCATTCACCACCAAACTGCGCAGCGTCTTGGCATCCTCTCGCGTAATCAGTAGATTCGGCCAGATGATGTGCAGACCAATCTTGACACCAGAAATCTCATGTTGTTTGTTGACGGTTCTGAGCGGTGCTGATAGCAAAACAGCAGAACTGCTGGCCAATCTGTCACGATGCGCTAGACCTTTCTGCAAAAGCGTCATGGACTCTGTCATGTCACCAACGTTGTCGCTAGAGTCTGGTGGTTCAAGACAGCTTGCTACGCTCTTGATGCATGTTTCTGTCCAACCTGCAATCTCCTGCTTGAGTTCAGGACTCTCACCCTGTTCCACTGTGATTGCTGGATCGATTATGTCGAGATCTGTGAAAAATGGAAAGATCTCACTCGCCACCTCTGCATAGGTGTGCTTGACATCACTGCCACTCAAATCCTTAGCATAGGCTGCCAAGAACTCATTCGTCAGCTCATCTGGAATCCTGTGTTTGCCACCTGTGAAGCGCAGGATTGTTGCGTCCTCAACCTTGACACGAGCACTATACTGAGAGATGAACTCGTTGGCGAAGCCGTCAGCTGGGTGAGCTGAGGACCTGCTCATGCTGTACTGTACGTAAACTGCTGCTGCAAACCAGAACCACACCAACCAGCAGCCAGGACCGCTTTAAAGCGAACGTTGCGGGACCGTTATGGAGCGCACGTTAACGAGACCGTTATTGAATGAATCTATATCAGCCTTATATCCTAAACGCACCCAGTGCTCATGTTCGAGTCACTGCTTACTACTGTGAGATGTGTCTGATGAAGAACAGAAGATATGACCTGGCTCAGATCTGAGTGTGTGCAAATTACATTACACTTGATATTCAGAGTTGGAAACAGTGGGCGAGCGAAAGATCTGAGTTTGACTCGAGCTGAGTGTGTGCTATGAAGGGGCAGCAGTGTGAGCTAGCAGTGAGTGACCCCTGCCCTTTCCAGGGTTCACAACGAACACGATTGTACCAGTACGTGCGCTTCCTTCATCAACAAGTGGCTGCAGGACGCCGGCAGCAGCTGCGCAGTACGTTGTCATGAGCAGGTAGTGGCCGGCTCTGACCAATCAACACAGTGCGACGGGTTGTACCTGCATGCTTCAAGGTTCCATGTTTCATTCAATATTTCGGTGGTGGGTAATAGCGTGGTACGTGGACTGCACTCACAGCATGTGTGTGTGTGTATGTGTGATTGTGTGCTGTGTCAAAGGTTGATGTTCCGCCATGCCAGTGTCTGGCAGCGTGTAGCAGTGCCGCCACGTCAGCACTTGAAGCACCAGACCCTCGAGGAGCTGATCGTGACTTGCTCCGTCTAGACAGCTGCTGCAGTCTGCTCATGTGTTTCACGTACACTAACACACTGCCTTTGCAGCAGGCCAACCTGCAGTGCATGTAGTGCAGGTCGGCAAGCAACCAGGCGTGCACATGTGCTCCTGCCTGCAACTAGCGCGCCTACTTCGCAGTGCTGCTGTGCAATCAGAGCATGCAGTTGTGACGTGGCTGTGCGCACTGATCAGACATTAGCAGAGACGTGCAGTCAGTGCAGTACATGACCTTGGATGTGATCAAAGGCAAGATCGAGCAGCTCTCTGGGAACGTCAGAGGCTTGAAGAGCAGGGCGGCGTACGTAAAGAGGACGTGGACGTGGCCAGCAGGTGATGACTCTTTGCACTGCCTGACAGTCACGATACAACTGTTGACATCACCATGTGCATCGGCTGACTCTCAGGTCTGCACGGCCCAGTGCGTTTGATGCAAGCATGCATCCACTCGGCCTGTATCAGCCGCCACACACTGCGCAGAGCCAAGAGCGTTTGACACAGGTGAGTCATGCATGTCTTGTCTCCAGACCCACGCAGGGGCTTCACATGCTGGTGGCGCTTGTTGCTCTGCAGGTTCGGCAGCAGTTTGCACGGCAACGCATTTCTTACATTGATGCTCTGGCATCCTGGTAGGCATGGTTCAGAGCATGACGCACTGGAAGCACTGCAAATGTTTGAGGGGATCGTGAAGCTGTGGCTCACGCCAGCAGACATCAGAGCAGGCATTCTGCCGACCAGCATGGTGCTCAGAGGCAGAGCTACAGGACAGCGGCTCAGGTCAGCTGCAGAGACTGACAGACCGAGAGCAAAACGGCAGTGATCAGTTGCAAGTGCAGAAGTGTGAGCGTGCAACACCACTGGCAGTCAGCTTGATCTCACAGCCGAGCAAAAAGATGGTGTCATGCAACCGGGATCACTCTATGCATTACCCACCACGTCACAGCGCATTGAGAAAGCAGACAGTGGAGTGACACTGCTGGTAGACTGCATGTGCTCATGCCTGTACTTCACAAATCCACACACTTTCAGCTCGTAATTACTGATGGCAGCAGCCGGTGGTCGCTGCAGGTTTCTGCTATAGTATCGTGGCAAGTGGACATCTGTCGATAGTTGGCGCTGCGCGTCTGCTTCAGAAGCAGCGGAGTGTATGTTCCACTGGCAGAGCCCTGTCTGTACATATGCACGGCTGCTGTGTGCCCAAAATGGTGTGTTGTTGATCAACAGCAGGTCAGAGAGATGCTTGACAGCCTGTACTACCCACTGTTTGTGCTTTGAAGAAGGCTTTGATCATCAACCCCTGCATGTATGTACAGATGCTCGGCTGCTCTGAGCCTTGGCAACCTATGCTAACCGCTGTTCACCACTCCTCTGAGACGTCAACATCGCAGCCTCCTTCGTAAGACTTGCCACTGTAATCAAAGTCGGCTGGCCAGTCAGCTCTTGCGCACAGAATGAGTTTCACGGATGCAGCTGCTGCCTCCTGCGCAGACTGCCAGTGTTGCGCCGCTGTCACGCCTTGCTTCTTCCCTCGCTGTCGAATCTCCTCGAAGGCTGCACTGTGCATCTTCTTGTACTCCTCGTAGCGGTCCCAGTTCTGGTGACGAATCTGCTCTGCAGCTGCAGGGTGCTCAGCATCTTCTCTGTTCGTGGTGATGCTGCCATCTGCCTTCATGAACCAGTCCTCCTTCTTGAGGACCTCTGCTTGTAGTGGAGTATACTCGCCCAACAACCTTTCAAAGAGAAACTTCAGCTCACCCAGCTTCTGCACCACACCGTTCTTGTTTGTCGTAGAAATGCCCGCCATGATGGTAGCAAGCTTGGCCGGCCAGTAACCATCTTCCGCAGGAGCTACTGCTGCAGAGATCCGTTGATCACGCTCTACCTTGAGCCTCTTGAGACACTCTCTCATCTGCGCTTCAGTGAGGGTTTCCACATCCTTCTTGAGCAGCTCATCAGTCTCTGTGTACGAGAGAGTACGCTTGTTGCCCGCTGAGCTGTACTCGCCCTCCAAAGAGAGCATGCTGTCCAAAGGGTGCAGGTTGCCAAGGCTACCAAAGATGGCACCGGGCGGAAATTTCCCGCTACACTTCTTCTTGAACATTTTGAGAGAAACCCCATTGTGGTACTGCACAAAGAGCATGACCCGCTCCTTGCTCGGGGTTGCAGCGTCACAGGTGGTCACTGTCTGTATCCCAACGAACTTGCGCTCCGTGTCCGAGGCTGCTTTGACAGCCGCCAAGAGTTCTGGCTGACTGTACGCTTCGGTCTGTGGCCACATTACCCAGAGTCTGCGCAGCTTGTCATCCTTGCTGTCCGGACCAGTGGGAGTGCGGGGAGTGATCGACAGGATGGAGCTTGCCTCTGCTTCAGCTGTAGTAGAACTCATTGAGCCAGTCAGGAGAGAAAGATCAGATCGCGCTCTGCCACTGCACCATGCACTGCGCGCTACAGGTGCGCACTACTTCATCAATTGATAGCTTTTGCTCAGATGATATCTTTTTTGTTTTTTCGGGCGGTAAATTTTGGGGGGGTCACACCTGCGCTAGCTTCAAAACCCACAGCTCAGCATGAGACCAGCAAGTGAAGTAGGTTCTGTCACTGTATGGTACAACGAGAACGCAGATGAACTAGTCTGTGATAGCTGGAGAGACGCTAGCCACAGAAACTCTTTGCACACGGGATGGGACATGTCAGTTCCAGAGCACCTGTACACTGACTTCCTGGTCCAGTATGCGGATGACACGTCTAAAAGACTGCCGCAGCACTTCAATGAGGTGGTCACACCAGTGGCGCCTTTCTTCGTTGATTTGAAGTGGCGGCTGGAAGGGTTCATTGAGAAGAAGTGGCGCGAGGAGGACACCATGGATAGCGATGATGAAATAGACGATGGTCATGCAGAGGCTTTCAGATTGAGCACTGCTGCTGTGGATGAGGTTGCGCGCGTGTTGGCGCCGCTCGGAAGCAGCACGCCTGTTTTGGATTCCATCGCAGCAGAGCTGTCTGATGTGGACAAGGCGCTGCAGGCTCGATCTGCACTACCTCAAACTGCTGCTGCAGTCTTCATGTACCGTCCCTACCCAGCAGACAGCTACGATGATGATCAGAAATATGAGTACAGCGTCCATCTTGTGTGGCCCAATGTGCTGGTGGATGCAAGTACGTCCCGGAAGCTCAGGATGTCTGTGGTCGCAGGACTGAATCTGGCTGACGACACGCTGCTGGAATCTGGTGAGCGTCATGACTGGAATGATTCAGTGGGCTTGACCATGTACAACGAATATCCGAAAGTCAGGATGCTTCACAGCCATGAAGTGCAGAAATGTACATCTTGCTCTCCGGCTGACTACGCATCTGTGGAACAGCACCGACAACAGCTGGCAGTAGAGCTTGGGCTGGCAAGCACAGCAGACAAGAATGAGATTCGGGCGGAGTGGATTAAGCGCAGAGATCAATGGCGAGAGCTTCCACTCTTGAGCAGAAGCGTTGCAGAGTACAAGGGACAGTTGGAAAAGTTGAGCAAATGTTTCTGTGGAGGTCTCGGCAAACACACTGACTACGACAGGTGCATCAAATTGATTGGGGTCATGGATGCTGGAGGAAAGCGTTTGGCAGATGTGGAGCGCATGGCGCAGGAGAAGCCACTGTTTGAGGTGTGCCTTGGCAGCGTTCGTCGACCTGCCGGCACTCCTGTGAGCACTATCACTTACCGCCGTGGTGCAGAAAACGCTGCACTTGTAAAGGTGAAACGGCGCAAGCTGAACAGCGATGGCACGTATGGTGAGTATGAAACTCAGATATTACGATGAGCACAGTGATGCAGCACGACTACTTGTGGGAAGCTCAGCTGTGCAGTTGCAGTGTACATACCTAGAGCACTGATGCGATGGATTCCCATAAAGCCGTTGAGCAGTGTAAGCAGCTCTGCAGTTGCAGTGTACATACCTAGAGCACTGATGAAATGGATTTCCATGAAGCCGTTGAGCAGTGTAAGGCGCTGTGCATGCCACAGTCAGAAATCGCAAGCGCCGCAGGACGTAGGACAAGTCGCAACTCTCAGAGTGCAGTAAGTGGCAGAACACTCCCTCTCTGCTTTGCATACCTGATGGTAGCTTTCGTCGGATTGCTTTGGACTGGGTCTCTACACTCAATGTACATATACTACAAGAGCAAACGAGCAGCTCTCTTCTGCGTGCTTCTCTCACCAGTTCAGTGTCTGTATGCCCTTAAACTTCGTTGCTGCTACTGAAGGCACTTCAGAGTCTCACGTGAATGCACAGGGTCCGCCAAAGTGTCCGAGCAAGCGACTTTGGAGAAATGATCTACTATATCTGAGGTGATACGTTGTTGGCCGTCAGCCAGCTGCAGCTCTCATTGGACTCTGCGCCTGGCAAATGTATGAGTAAAGCTGACTACTTCGTTGTGATGCTCTAACTGGCGCTGATTGCCATGGATGATTGTCCCCATGGCGTGCCTTGTTGCACCAACACCTGATGCCACATAACCTCAAGCTCTAGGATGCACGGGTAGTACCAGGTTGGCTGTTTGTCGCACGAAGACGATGACCAGTGTGTACTGCAGTGTGTCCAGGATGATGCTGGGCAGCACATCCCGCTGATATGTTACACACTTGTAATATTGTCATTGTGATGCTTGCACAGGCGCATGATGGGTCAGCAACCTCTGTAACTGAAGCAACATAAGTTACCGAGCATCGATGGCAGGGGTTTCGAAAGCACTCACCATGATACACTGAAACGTCCAGTGCGCGGGTTTCCACAGGAAATTCTGTGCAAGAAACTGCCATTCTATACAGATTGTCACGTCTGCCCTTTGTCTCTGCAGAGCTTGTCCCCCTTTCCTGATGCAGGCTTGTCACAGGTACGAACCTGAAACATCTTGAACGAGCATCGACAGCAGTAGTATGAGCTAGGTTCACTCCTCGAGCTGAGCAAATATCTCAAGAGCCACTGGTGGCACTCACGCACGAAGGGGCCTCTCAAGGTACACCCTGTAGTTGAACAATGATCAGTATGCTTTTAGAGATAGGTGTAGTCTCAGCACGGAGCACTTGATTTACGAGCTCACAGCTGCAGGCGTCGCAGGTACACTTTCAAGCTGTAACTTTGTAGCTGTGACACCATGATCAAACATCGTGGTCTTGTGGCTTCAACTAGTTCTGAGAGCACTTACCTTGCCAGTGGGCTGTCACAGGTACTTTATCAAGCAACTTACCAGTGGGCTATCACAGGTAGCTCATCAAACAGTAACTCTGTATGTGCAATTCCATAATCGAACATTACACTAACCGCATGCGGAGGTTTCCTGACAGATGCGGAGGGCTTTGCCACTGTGGCAGCGCGGTACAAGAGCAGTGTGGTGGCGACGGGCAGAGCTGTCGATAGCCTTGCAAGCTGGTATTTCAAGGAAGGTAGTCAAATATCTCTCTAGGCAGGTACCAGGCCACGGTGCACCAGGAGCTGCACCAGGAGTTGCTGAGGAGGCTGAAGTAGAGGCTGCTGCTGTCGCGGCATATTGGATTTTGTGGTGACATCGTTGGTGATGAATAATGATCAACAGATCGCCATATAGCAAGACCACTCAGAAGCCAGGGGTCACGAACACGATATATCAATCGCTCAGTCCATTGGTAACCCAATACAAGAGACAACTTTGCACGCTTGCACGCTGCATTGTTGTTGTGGGACGTCTCACCCTTCGGTGAGCGTTGCTCGTGAGAGCATCTTGCAAAGCACTTTCAATTACTAGGCTACACTCAGCTTCACGCCCGATCGAGCAGGTCAGTGATACCCAGTACGCTGTGCAGCTAGTGTAGTCAGATTTGCTACTCTGAGTGCACGTGTGCGCCGAGTGCGTATAACAGGAGACTTAGTCACACAATATCGGTGGACTGTCACAGTTACACGTTCAAACTGTAACTCTGTAACTGTAACTCATGCCTGAAAGGATGCCGCTCATTTTCTCAGATTGGAGAGTTAGTCTCACAACATGTAACCTCATTGGCAGGCAGTCACAATTACACTTTCAAACTGTAACTCTGTAACTGTAATCCCTACCTTAAAGGATCCCGCTCATTTTCCCAGATTGGAGAGTCAGTCTCACAACATGTAGCCTCATTGCTGAGCCATCGGTGGGGATCCACAGTTACACGTTTAAACTGTAACTCTGTAACTGTAACTCCTACCTGAAAGGAAATGCTCGTTTCTCAGATTGGAGAGTTAGTCTCACAATATGTAGTCTCATCGCTGAGCCATCGGTGGGCAGTCACAGTTACACGTTCAAACTGTACCTCTGTAACTGTGATGCCTACCTGAAAGGATCCCGCTTAATGGATTCACATAATATGTAGCCTCATTGCTGAGCCATCGGTGGGCAGTCACAGTTACACGTTCAAATTGTAACTCTGTAACTGTAACCCCTACCTTAACGGATCCCGCTTAATGGAGACTTAATCACATAATATGTAGCCTCATCGCTGAGCCATCGGTGGGCAGTCACAGTTACACTTTTAAACTGTAGTTCTGTTACTGTGATGCCTACCTGAAAGGAAATTGCTCTTGTCTCAGATGACTGTCATATCTCATCACTTGCTGTGCAATGCATTCGAGATAAATCTCCATTGTAAGAAGCTGAGTGATATATCTTTAGGTAGGTTTAATGCTCGATCATAGCGATACAGTTACAGAGTGACAGTTTGAAGGTGTAACTGTGACAGCCCACTGATGAATGCTCTCGAAACTAACTTTCCAATCTGAAAAAATGAGCGGTTAACTCTAAGGAAGGAGCTACAGTTACAGAGTTACAGCTTGAACGTGTAAATGTGACAGCCGACTGGTGAGTGCTTAAAGTTTTAGCGTTATATTGCTCTCGAAACTAATTTCTCTAATCTGAGAAATTGAGCGGTAAACTTGAAGGTAGGAGTTGCAGTCACAGAGTTACAGTTTGAAAGTGTAACTGTGACAGCTCACTGGTGAATGAGACTAACTTTCCATTCTAAGAAACTGAGCGGTACATTCTTAGGTATGAGGTAGGTGTAATGTTCGATCATCATGTTACAGTTACAAGGTCACAGTTTGCAAGTGTACCTGTGACAACCCATTGGTAAATACTCTCGATACTAACTCTCCAATCTGGAGAAATTGAGCGGTATACTGTTAATTAGGAGTTGTAGTATGAAAGTTATATATATATAGCTACAGTTACAGAGTTACAGTTTGAAAGTGTACCTGTGACAACTCCACTGGTGAGCGCTCACGAGACCAAATCTCCATCAGGAAACAGTGAGCGGGATACTTGCAGGTAGGTGTAATGTTCGATCATCATGTTACAGTTACAGAGTTACAGTTTGCAAGTGTACCTGTGACAACTCAACTGGTGAGCGCTCACGATACTAACTCTTCATCATGAAACAGTGAGCGGGATACTTGCAGGTAGGTGTAATGTTTGATCATCATGTTACAGTTACAGAGTTACAGCTTGAACGTGTACCTGTGACAGCCCACTGATGAGTGCTCTCGGAACTAACACTCAGCAGGCCCAAGCGCATCGCGCATCGCAGATCGACAGCAGAGCTGCCGGTTGCTAGAAATGCACCACCATATGTTGGATGGAATGCACAGCAAGGCATTCAGTCACAGCTTTGTTTACTGCTCACCTCCAAACACTGGAGCAACAGAAGTGGGCAGCTCGACTGTGCCCTGTAAAGGCATCATGCCGTCCGAGACTCGTATCTGAGATGAGCAATTAGAAACGGCTAGGAGCGCGCTTTGTGATACGTACACAGGACCACAGCTGAGCTCGTTCTGTTGGTGTACACCAATGACTTACGTACAGGCTCAGCTCACATCTTTGTGCGTCCGTTGCGTGCGAGTTCTGTTGGCTGCAACCAATTGAAGTGTGACACGCGGGCAGCAAAGAACAAGTGATTCAGCAAGCTCATATTGGAAAGCATTTGAGACGTGTTTTGAGAGATGACCGTTCGGTGCTAAACGCGCATTACTGGTCGTGCTGTTCTGACCTCAATGTAGACATGTCATGAGTGCAATATCGAGAGGCTTCACTGCATATTGCTGAAGCCCTGACACCGCCTCGTGCTGCTCCAAGTTCAGAGAAGCTGGCCCGTATCAAGTCAGTGCTCTCTGCAACAAAAGCTCTGGTTCACTTCAGTGCCTGTTGAATGTGGTTCTTCAGTGCGGGGTCTGCGCCTCTGTGCTTCTTGCTCTGTAGCACCGCCTCCAGCTCACTAATCAGTGTCAAATCATTGCTGCTGCGCGCTTCTGCATCACTCTCTTCTGCTTCCGCTTTCAGGAAAGGCTGACCCTTCTTGTGCTCCACGAGCTCATAGTACAGGCTGGCACTGGTGGACGTATGGCCCAGGACACGCTGTATAAATCCTACAAACTTTGTGCCAGGTGGTGCTTTTGCAAAAAGCCAAGCGCACGCCATCGCTCGCAGCTTGTGGTTGGTCAGTCCTCGCTCAAAATGAACATCCCAACCTGGTAGATATTGTGAGTGCAGCACTTTGATGCACTTGTTCATCCGGCCCCCAATACCGCTTAAACTGTCCATCTGCTGCTCTGCAATCTCACCACATAAGGCCTCCCGCACAGTAGCGAGCCCGCTCTGCACCAGTGGCCAAGGAAACAGAATCGGGTAGGTGTGTGGTGCTGGAGTCCGCTGTTTGGCCAGGTGACTGGCTCTCACCATGCCGTCGCCGAGATACTCGTACGTTGGTCGGCCCTCTGCACCGTCTACCACTTCACACATTCTGCCAAGCAGAGCGTATTGCGTTGCTACCGCCACCATTTCGACTGTCAGCGGTGTGCCATCGCCAAGGGCCTCAGATTCAAAAAAGTTGGCAACCAGAATGTCCAGATGCTTCAAGTGCATCGGTTCAATGTCCACGACCCACTTAAGCTGGTGCACGGCTGCTGCCCTCTTGCTGTCCTGCTCGCTCTGGCAGAGCTCCTGCAGCTCGGGGCAGGCCAGCCATGAACTGTTATTGTTGCCCTGTCCACAACAGTGCAGTTCCGGGTACCATGGCAACTGCTCCTGCTGGTACTCTGCCAGCAGCTTGCGTGCATTCACCAGTGTGTGCGCATTGTGGCTGTACTTGGAAGTGCCGCGTGCAATGTCTGCAAAGATGTAGTCTTTGGTATCTGCCAGACACTGCAGTCTGTGTGACTCTTTCACTGCATCAAACACTTGCTTCTTGAAGACACCTTTCACGGTGGCAGCCGCCAGTGCAGCGGTCAAGTGGCGAATCACGAGGTCAAACACAGTGCGCGTCTGTGTTCGCAGCCTTGGGAACCGGTTCTCCAACCCTGGCGCAGGTGCAAGCGACGGTAGCTTGAATTGCTTTGTTCGCATCCTGCAGTGGCTTGTATATAGCAGAGGACATAGAGATTAATTGTTGATTTGGACCGCAAGTGCTGGACAACGCTGACGCACCTGCGGTCATCAACGATCTGTAGTTTGCCTCCGTGCTGACAATGTCTGGCTCAGCTGGCACGTACTGACCGTCGTCGTCCCAGAGCACAATCCTGCAGTCTGTGACTTCGCAGTCGCAGGGGCAGCCGCGCCTGTGCGCAAATGCAAACAGCTGTGGACTCAGCTTGTCACGCAGTGTGCAGTTTCCTACCACTGGTTCAGCGCCCCAGGATGCACCGTGCTCAACGGTTCACTGTACACATGCGAAATCAGACCAGTAGGGGCTAAAGTATGGCAGGCCACGCAGCGCCTGCGTGTTCTCGCAGCCAGATCACAGACTGCAGGTGACCGTGCTGGCCTGCGACCGCAAGTGCTTCCTCTGCAGCGCCACTCCACAGCTCTGGGCGGATGATGGAGATGAGCATGTCGAGTTGGTTGCTGCCTGCTTCACCAGCTGCTCGGGCAAGCTCAGTCTCCCCGACCGCAGCGCCACGCTCATGGCTCCACTGCAGAAAGGCAAGCTCACCGTGTCGGGCTGCTGCCTCACAGGACGTACACACCAAGCGGGCGGCAGCAGCTGCACTGTCTCAAGATGCCCTTGCTTTGCAGCAGTATCCGTCAGCGCCCAGCGGGCTCCATGAGCGTTCTGCCACTCAAACTCCAGCAGACGTGCTTGCTGCAGCCAGGCCAGGATGCGCACATCACCTCTGCTCGCTGCACAGAAACTCAGTGCCTGCCGGTTGATAAGGCTCGGCAGTGCGCCAGCCTGCTTCAGCACGCTTGCCGTGCACCACTGCAGTGTCTCGAAACTACCGAACAGCACCACCAGACGCAGCAGATCTACTGCCAACAGTCTGTGCTTGCACTGCTGCTCCGAGCATGCATTCAGCGCATCTGGCAGGGATGCATTTGGGTCGTCCAGGTCTGTGTCAGTTACTGCACACTGCGCAGTCTGCCTAAAGAGTCAGACAGGGGGCTGCACGATCTTGGCAAAGTGTCGGTGAATGTCTGCCAGACCGGCATGCAGCGCATAGCTCATGAGTTGCGGAGTGGCTAGAGCACTGCGGTATGAGGTCTCTTGCGTGGCAGAGTAGTCGCAGTACATGCTGCGCCAGCGTTTGCTTGTGTCAGCCAGAAAGAGGTGCTGCTGGGGTCGCCACGCTCTGCGACTACCTCAGCAGAGCGTGGCGACTCATCACCTCCTGCTGAGCGCTGCCGTGCAGGGGGCCACCAGCGCTGCGGTTTCTGCACCTCATAGCTCAGCTGAGTGTGATCACCGGTGCTTCGCGGTGCTCGGGATTAACCTACACATGAAGATCCAGCAAGGTACCGGTCAATAGTTGCTGTCACAAGCAACTACTGATCATGGTCCCCAGCGCCTATTCTCGGATCACTGCCTGTTACTGTGAGATCTGTTCAAGTGGCAAAGACGCCAAACAGCTCGCAAGGACAGCAGCAGCAGCAGCAGCAGCAGCAGCAGCAGCAGCAGCAGCAGCAGCAAGATTCTCACAATCGTGTGTTCGAGGTGAGGACTTTTTGCATTGTGTATCTCTCTGACAATGCTTCTGTCACCAGTGATCTGCGCACTCCTGGTCCCATGCAGCTCTGGCCCGGTGCGCTTCTGCGATGGAGCTGCCGCTGTACACTGGCTCAAAGTCGTCGTCCTGCTGCATGTGAAGGTGCAGATCCAGGATGCTGTTCACAGTGAGGTCAAATGAGCTGCGGCCAGCTTCATGGCCGTCACACACAGGAGAACGCACTGCCCGCAGGCAGGGCCACAGCATGACAGCATGCGTGCGCACTGCAGCACACTGCTCGCAGGTGCCAAAGACCGCTTGAGCACAGCAGACTACTGACTTCCTGTTGGACCTGCACAGGAACAGGTACGTGTTGTGGGGTATGTATGCAATCATCTGCTCTACAATGCAGTCTGGTATAGTCTCTGCAAGCCTGGCACGTTTGGCTGCGCGGCACATGTGTCCTGCAGCTAGCACAGAGGCAAGAGAATCTCACCTGGTCAGCCAGCGCACACACGCCTCAGTAGACTGTACACGCATATGCTCACATGAACTCAGACACGAGCAACTCCTCGCAATCCCTGAATTTGCGAGCCGCGCCGTGCTGCGTGCACAAGATCCAATGTCAGACAGACCAAAGATCGAGCAATGTCTGTGCAAAGTCGATTAACATGTCAGTGTTTTGCTGTGACGTGGAGTTCCTGGACGTGCAGCTGCAAATGATGTAGCTAATCACTTTTGTATCCAGATGGATAGATAGGTTGATGTTACAGGAATTGAAAGTCAACTCAGTCTGACATGACGCGTGCGACCCAAAACTCAGAAGCAGTATGGGCTACGAGCTTTTCGGCAGGACATTCAAAGCATATGACATTGTTGAACCAACTAGTATGTAAAGCATGTGTCGCTAGCTGCGCACTTCACTACCCTTAATCAACTAAACACTGGCATTGTAGAGGCAAGGAGTGAAGCATACAAAACAGCTGAAACAGCTACCAACTTGGGTAGCATATGTTTCATCACGTTGACACACCTTATCAGCCTGCTCTGATCGTTGTGATACAGTGTAATGTTGCAGAAGAGGAAGAGGTGCACATAAGAGTGCATTTGTACACACTGTTGGCAAGCATAGCACAGAGCACAGGCGCATCTGGCATGTTGCAAACACAACAGATCTGTTTCAATACAATGAGTGAAACATATCATATCTACTCTTATTTCTCTGGTAATGTCTGCCTTTTGTTTTGCACCAGGTGCTCTACCTTTCATTTCTTATAGGTACCGTGTATACTATGTGTCCAGTTGTATAAGTTTCTAGAGCTTTACTTCTGTGGATACAGAGTGTTGAGATTCTGCTACAAATGAGCTCTGCTTTTTTTACTAATGTGATTTGCGCGATCCCATACACAGTATTAATTTGCCACGTTCATACTTAGTGTAGGCCATCAGCAGCTTTCATGGAAAAAGCTGGACCACAAATGAAACACGAGAAGCGGTGTTGATAAGAGTTGGAAGATTAGTTGAGTGTGTGTGTCATTGACAACGTGAAAGTCATGCAGTTGCAGAGCATCATATCTGCTGCAAGAGATGCAACGTGAAGGGATGACGGGCTGAAAGGATGATGTCATGTTTTTGTACTCGGGTACTACTCACTGGTCCTAGAGGCGTTGTCAATGTTCATTGTGTGTACGTATTCCATGCTCTGTTCGAGGTGTGCTGTTTGCTTGATCAGCTATGCCTATAAATCATGATTATCTTTGACTCTTAAGCTTTGCACATGATATATAACTGTAGAGCTGCTTTGATTGTCCTGAGCTGTAGGCATGTGCGCACGTACTGCGACAGTGACGCAAAGGTACCTCAGGGCCTGGCGATTTACGTGATATTAGCACACGATGTCAGCACATTCTTGAGGGAGAGAGATCAACTCAGCAACAGCAGCGACACATCATTACAGCAACAACAGATCTCATCAGCTTTGATGATTTGTACAGAAACAAAGTCAAAAAGACAACTCATGGTTGCTGTTACACATCTATTATTGTGTCAAAGAGGTGGCAGTACAATGCTAACAGCGAGCTATCCTACTTGCGAGTGCCTTTTAATTCTAAATGTCTCTTAGCCTTTTCCCACTACTTTATCCCAGCTATCCCCTTCAGCAGCGAATGCTACAGCGTGCTGACGACAGAAGTTCATTAGCTCATTTGCGAGATCGCCATCAATTCCTCTGGTGGCCTTTAAGGTTATTCCTCCTTGCCTTAGAGCCCTGGCTTCGCTCAGTTTTCGACTGTTGTGTTTGATGAACAAAAAGGAAAAGTATTTGTATGAGATACGATCACGCACAAAGGGAGATTGGAGAAATGGGCAAAAAGGGAAGGGTGCAGCACGTACTTGAGGCCTTCCATGTTTTCCAGATATGATTGTGCAGAACAAACTGAAGGGATGACTGGGGGCTGTTGGTGGCACAATCGAGAGCAAAACACGAAAAGCATGGTGCCGTAAATGCGGAGCAAGGGCTGCGCTAGGCAAGCGCATGCAGACATAGCAGCTAGCGTGTTTACCTTGTTTCGCCGCTTTCTGGGCAACACGACACGCTACTACTTGCGAACAACTTGTGTGTTTCCATCGTTCTCAGGACAGCACTGTCCATGGACGCCCCGTGGGCATTTTGTCACCCTCACCGTTTCGCAGCTCCCGTCTGCAGAGATTGTACGGAGATATCTGCACATTGCGACTGCTTCTTCTTGTTATGTTGTGGCCGTGGATTGGAAGCTCAACTATTAGGAGAAGCACCGCAAGGCAAATGGAAAGCATCGTGATTAGTGGGAAAGCTGTGATAGCAAGCATTGCAGCGCACGTAGTGTAGTAGCTGATGCAGAGGCATCACTATGCTCAAGTCAC
>Ga0123338_10002263_pt1 | contig 18064 bp, 13 predicted proteins | sample grotaG_FD_89793 | JGI IMG/M metagenome (GOLD analysis project Ga0123338, IMG submission 89793) | Glacier valley bacterial and archeal communities from Borup Fiord, Nunavut, Canada, to study Microbial Dark Matter (Phase II) -... | ecosystem: Environmental > Aquatic > Freshwater > Ice > Glacier ...
AATGCGGGAGTAGCTCAGTTGATAGAGCATTAGCCTTCCAAGCTAAGGGTCGCGAGTTTGAATCTCGTCTCCCGCTCAAAAGAAAAGTTGCCGGTGTAGCTCAGTGGTAGAGCGCTTCCTTGGTAAGGAAGAGGTCATGAGTTCAACTCTCATCATTGGCTCGAAGAAAGTTTAAAGAAGTTAAAAATTATTAGAAGTTATGGCTAAAGCAAAATTTAACAGGAACAAAGACCATGTCAACATTGGTACTATTGGCCACGTTGATCACGGCAAAACAACTTTGACTGCCGCTATTACTATGGTGTTGTCAAAAAAAGGGTATTGTGAAGTAAAATCATTCGAATCAATCGACAGTGCTCCTGAAGAAAAAGAGCGTGGTATTACTATTAACACAGCCCACGTTGAGTACGAAACAGCTACTCGTCACTATGCCCACGTTGACTGTCCAGGCCACGCTGATTATGTGAAAAACATGGTTACCGGTGCTGCTCAGATGGATGGTGCAATTATCGTTGTTGCTGCTACTGATGGCCCTATGCCTCAAACTCGTGAACACATTCTTTTGGCCCGTCAGGTAAACGTACCTAAGTTGGTTGTTTTCATGAACAAAGTGGATATGGTGGATGATCCCGAAATTCTTGAATTGGTTGAGATGGAAATTCGCGAACTGTTGACTTTCTATGGTTTCGATGGTGACAATTCACCCGTTATCCAGGGATCTGCTCTTGGCGCTTTGAACGGTGAACCACAATGGGAAGAAAAAGTGTTGGAATTAATGGACGCCGTTGATACCTGGATCCCAATTCCTCCACGTGACATTGACAAGCCTTTCCTTATGCCAGTTGAAGATGTATTCTCGATCACAGGTCGTGGTACTGTTGCAACAGGCCGTATTGAAACAGGAGTTGTACACACAGGTGATGAGTTACAATTAATTGGACTTGGCGCTGAAGGTCGTAAAACTGTTTGTACAGGTGTTGAAATGTTCCGTAAGATTTTGGATGATGGTCAGGCTGGTGACAACGTAGGATTGTTGTTGCGTGGTGTGGATAAAAAAGAAATCAAACGTGGACAGATTCTTGCCAAACCAGGTACAATTACTCCTCATACAACCTTTAAAGCTGAGGTTTATATCCTGAAGAAAGAAGAAGGTGGACGTCATACTCCATTCCATAACCGATATCGTCCTCAGTTCTATATCCGTACACTTGATGTGACAGGTGAAATCCACTTGCCAGAAGGCCGCGAAATGGTATTGCCAGGAGATAACGTATCGATTGAAGTACAATTGATCTATCCGGTTGCTATCAATATTGGTCTTCGTTTCGCAATCCGCGAAGGTGGCCGTACAGTAGGTGCTGGTCAGATTACTGAGATTGTCCCATAATATTCAACCTATATATTCCTAAGAAAGAGTTCCGGGATTTAATTCCGGGGCTCTCTTTACGGATGAAACCCGGTTGGGAGTTTTGTTTGTTTTATATTGAGTGACAAAGTAAGTTCGAACCTTACCATCCGTACAAATTATATTAAAATTAAGAATGAAACTTAAAATCTATTTCGAAGAAGCGTATAATGAGCTTGTTCATAAAGTTTCCTGGCCTACATTTAAAGAATTGCAGAATAGTGCTTTCATTGTAATGGTTGCTTCCCTTATTATAGCACTTATAGTTTTCGTGATGGATTTCTCTTTTGAATCCATGATGAAATTTGTGTACAGTTTATTTTATTAATTCCTATTAGGAGCGCAACATGAGCGAAAACGTAAAAAAATGGTATGTTCTTCGGGCTATTGGAGGAAAAGAAAAAAAAGTCAAAGAATATATTGAAAACGAGATTGCAAATGCTGGTCTCCAGGATTTTGTTTCACAGGTTTTGATCCCTACTGAAAAGGTGTATCAGATCCGCAACGGAAAAAAGATCAGTAAAGAAAGAAATTTCTTTCCAGGATATGTTTTAGTTGAAGCATATCTTGTTGGAGAGATTCCCCACATACTAAGAAATATCCCCAATATCATTGGCTTCCTGGGAGATACAAAAGGTGGAGAACCTGTTCCAATCCGGCAGTCAGAAGTTTACCGGATTTTAGGTCGGGTAGATGAAATGGCAGCATCGGGTGAGGAGATGAACATTCCTTATGTAGTTGGAGAGACTGTGAAAGTTATTGACGGGCCATTTAATGGCTTCAATGGAATCATTGAAAACATCAATGAGGAAAAGAAGAAGCTTCAGGTAATGGTCAAAATTTTTGGACGAAAAACTCCTTTGGAGCTTAGCTTCATGCAAGTTGAGAAGGAGTAATAATCATTTATCGAATTTATTATGGCTAAAGAAATTACTGGATTCATTAAATTGCAAGTAAAGGGGGGTGCTGCGAATCCTTCACCACCCATAGGCCCGGCATTAGGTTCTAAAGGGGTCAATATCATGCAGTTTTGCAAACAGTTCAATGGCAGGACACAAGACCTTGCGGGGAAAGTTCTTCCTGTTGTTATTACTGTTTTTGCTGATAAATCGTTTGAATTTGTAATTAAACAACCCCCGGTAGCGGTGCAACTCATAGAAGCCTCAAAGGTGAAAAAAGGCTCCGCAGAGCCACATCTTGTAAAAGTGGGTTCTGTCAATTGGGATCAAGTTAAGGTGATTGCTGAAATAAAAATGGAAGACCTTAATTGTTTCTCTTTAGATGGCGCTATGAGCATGGTCGCTGGTACTGCCAGAAGTATGGGAATCACTGTTACAGGTGAACGTCCATCGACAAACTAATTAAAATTATTAAAATGGGCAGAATTACAAAGAATACAAAGCTTGCTCTGGAAAAACTCGAAAAGGGGAAAATCTATTCATTGAAAGAAGCATCTACGCTGGTAAAGGAAATTTCTTTTACCAAATTTGATTCTTCCGTGGATATTGATGTTCGTCTGGGAGTGGATCCTAGGAAGGCGAATCAGATGGTTAGAGGCGTTGTGACTTTACCTCATGGAACTGGTAAAGAAGTACGTGTATTGGCCCTGGTGACTCCTGATAAAGAACAGGAAGCCAGAGATGCCGGAGCTGACTATGTTGGTTTGGACGACTATGTTGAAAAAATCAAAGGCGGTTGGACTGACGTAGATGTGATTATTACGATGCCACCGGTAATGGGAAAAGTGGGAGCCCTTGGACGTATTTTAGGTCCACGTGGTTTGATGCCAAACCCCAAGAGTGGTACTGTTACAATGGACATTGGGAAAGCGGTAGCTGAGGTAAAAGCGGGTAAGATCGACTTTAAAGTTGATAAATTTGGTATTGTTCACACATCAGTAGGTAAAGTATCTTTTGACAATGAAAAAATTGTTGAAAATGCTACTGTATTTGTCAACACGCTGATGAAGCTCAAGCCTTCTGCTGCTAAAGGTACGTACGTTAAAAGTATTTATCTGTCAAGTACGATGAGTCCGGGAGTACAAATTGAGCCAAAGTCTGTCTCTGAAAAGTAAAACTAAGTGATATGAAAAGATCAGAAAAAAGCACAATTATCGGTAGTCTTACGGAGCAGATAAACTTATCCACTCACTTTTACCTGACTGATATTGCGAGTTTAAATGCTGCACGTACAAGTGACTTACGGCGTTTATGCAATAAACAGCAAGTGAAATTGGTGGTAGTTAAAAATAAGCTCATGCGCCAGGCCATGGAAGCGTCCAATAAAAACGCACCAGAGCTTTATGACGTACTAAAAGGAAATACATCAGTGATGTTTTGTGAGAATGCAAATGTTCCCGCTAAACTGATAAAAGATTTTAAGAAGAAAAATAAGCTGCCTATTTTAAAGGGCGCCTATGTTCAGGAGTCAGTGTATATTGGCGAAAATCAATTGGATGTATTAGTTACTATTAAGTCTAAAAAGGAATTACTTGGTGAAGTGATTGGCTTGTTGCAGTCTCCAATTAAAAATGTATTGGGTGGTTTGCAATCAGGTGGAAATATTCTACATGGAGTTTTGAAGACATTGAGTGAAAAGAAATAAGTTAGTTAAAAATTATATTTAAAAATCATTATCGAAATGGCAGATTTAAAGGCACTTGCAGAAGAGTTAGTTAACTTAACTGTAAAAGAAGTAAATGAATTAGCCGGAATTTTAAAGTCGGAATATGGTATTGAACCTGCTGCTGCAGCTGTTTCTGTTGCTGCTGGTCCAGCTGCTTCAGGCGAAGAAGCTGAAGAAAAAGTTCAAACCGAATTCGATGTTATTCTGAAAGCTGCTGGTCAATCTAAGTTAGCAGTTGTTAAATTAGTGAAAGAATTAACTGGTCTTGGTTTAAAAGAAGCTAAAGAAGTAGTTGACGGGGCTCCTAGAGCAATCAAAGAAAAAGTTTCTAAAGACGAGGCTGAAGGTTTAAAATCTCAATTAGAAGAAGCTGGAGCAGAAGTTGAACTTAAATAAAAGTCTAACGACCTTAATTTTAGGTTGATGTGGTTTAGAACCTCACTGTAGTGGGGTTCTATACCTTTTTGTATATTTATCTTTAGAGTACATATAATTAATATACATCGATGTCAGTAAATATTGAAAACCAGAGGATAAGCTTTTCTTCAACAAAGACCGTCTTTAACTATCCTGATTTCCTTGAAGTGCAGATTAAATCCTTCGTTGAATTTTTTCAACTGGGCACTACCCCGGATCAGCGTAAAATGGAAAGACTATGCAAGGTATTTGAAGAAAATTTTCCAATAAGCGATACAAGAAATAATTTCGTACTAGAATTCGTTGACTATTTGGTCGACCCGCCCCGCTATTCAATCGATGAATGTATTGAGCGTGGTCTGACCTTTAGTATTCCTTTAAAAGCTAAATTAAAATTGTACTGTACCGATCCTGAACATGAGGATTTTGATACCGTAGTTCAGGATGTATATTTGGGTACTGTTCCTTACATGACACCGAGAGGAACGTTTGTAATTAATGGAGCTGAACGTGTTGTTGTTTCTCAGCTGCACCGTTCACCTGGAGTATTCTTCGGACAGAGCATGCATGCCAATGGTACAAAGCTATATTCAGCAAGGGTTATTCCATTTAAAGGATCATGGATTGAATTTGCAACAGACATCAATAGTGTCATGTTTGCATATATCGATCGTAAGAAAAAATTACCTGTAACCACATTGCTTCGTGCAATCGGGTTCGAAAGTGACAAGGACATACTTGAAATTTTCGACCTTGCAGATGAAATTAAAGTATCAAAATCTGGTTTAAAGAAAATTGTTGGTCGTAAGCTAGCTGCTCGTGTTCTAAAAACGTGGGTGGAAGATTTCGTAGATGAAGATACCGGTGAAGTGGTATCTATTGAGCGTAACGAAGTAGTTATTGACCGCGAAGTTATTATTGATAACGATCACATTGATGAAATCATAGATTCTGGGGCAAAAACCATCTTGCTGCATAAGGAAGATAGGAATCTTCAGGATTACGCCATTATATATAATACACTCCAGAAAGACCCTTGTAATTCGGAGAAGGAGGCTGTGCTTCATATTTACAGGCAATTGCGTAATGCAGAACCACCTGATGATGCAACAGCAAGGGATGTAATTGATAAATTATTCTTTTCAGAAAAAAGATACGACCTTGGTGAAGTTGGCCGTTACAGGATCAACAAAAAACTGGGTCTGAATATCGACATGGGTGTGCAGGTGCTCACCAAGGAAGATATTATTGAAATCATTAAATATTTGATCAAGCTTGTCAACTCAAAAACTGATGTTGATGATATTGACCATTTGAGCAACCGTCGTGTTCGTACTGTTGGTGAACAAATGTTCAACCAGTTCGGCGTTGGATTGGCTCGTATGGCCCGTACAATTCGTGAACGTATGAATGTTCGCGACAATGAGGTGTTCACCCCAATTGATTTGATCAACTCGAAGACTTTATCTTCGGTCATCAATTCATTCTTTGGAACAAATGCCTTATCTCAGTTTATGGATCAAACGAATCCATTGGCTGAAATGACTCACAAACGACGCATGTCAGCTTTAGGACCAGGTGGACTTTCACGTGAAAGAGCTGGTTTTGAGGTACGTGACGTTCACTATACTCACTACGGACGCTTATGTCCTATTGAAACTCCTGAAGGACCAAACATCGGTTTGATCTCTTCACTTTGCGTTTTTGCCAAGGTAACTGAATTGGGATTTATTTCAACTCCATACCGTAAGGTGGATAATGGAAAAGTTGACCTTTCAGATAAGGGGGTATTGTACCTTACTGCTGAAGAGGAAGAAGGAAAAATTATTGCCCAGGCAAATGCTCCCATTGATGATGAAGGTAATTTCATTAATGATAAAGTTAAATCAAGGTTAGACGGTGATTATCCGATTGTTCCCAGAAATGATGTTAATATGATGGACGTTGGTCCAAATCAGATTGCATCGGTGGCCGCATCGTTGATTACCTTCCTTGAACATGATGATGCCAACCGTGCTTTGATGGGATCAAACATGATGAGACAGGCTGTACCATTGCTCCGTCCTGAAGCTCCTATTGTAGGAACAGGTTTGGAAGCTCGTGCTGCTGTTGATTCGCGTGTTCTTATTATTGCTGAAGATGAAGGAGTCATTGAATATGTTGATGCAGACGAAATTTTAATCCGTTACGATCGCAGTGAAGATGAGCGTTTTGTGAGCTTCGATCCTGAAGTGGTAACCTATAAAATTTCCAAATTTCAAAAAACCAACCAGGGTACTGTTGTCGATCTTAAACCAATTGTCCAAAAAGGCGAGCGTGTTACTAAAGGTCAGGTACTTACGGAAGGATATGCTACTCAAGGTGGTGAATTAGCCTTGGGACGTAACTTGAAAGTGGCTTTCATGCCATGGCAGGGTTATAATTATGAGGATGCAATTGTTATTTCTGAACGTGTTGTTCGGGAAGATGTTTTCACCTCAATCCATGTCGATGAATATTCACTTGAAGTTCGTGATACCAAACGCGGAGTGGAAGAATTCACTTCTGATATCCCGAATGTGAGTGAAGAAGCAACCAAGAATCTTGATGAAAACGGGTTGATTCGCATCGGAGCTGTTGTTAAACCTGGAGATATCCTGATTGGAAAAATTACTCCAAAGGGAGAATCTGATCCTTCTCCTGAAGAAAAATTGCTTCGTGCTATCTTTGGAGATAAGGCTGGTGATGTAAAAGATGCCTCTTTGAAAGCATCTCCTTCATTGAACGGTACTATTATCGACAAAAAATTGTTCTCTCGTGTTGTAAAAGATAAAAAAGGCAAGATGAGTACCAAACCTTTACTCGATTCAATCGATGAAGAGTTTGACCGTCATGTTACTGCCATTCGTGCCAAATTGGAAGATAAGTTGTTCACCATGGTGAATGGCAAAACCAGTCAGGGTGTGAAAGATTATTATGGAGGCGATATCATTGGTAAAGGTAATAAATTTACTCTGAAACAACTTCAGGATATTGATTACATGACCATTAATCCTGCAAAATGGACGACTGATAAGGATAAGAATGATTTGATCTTCGCTCTTATCAACAATTACAACATGAAGTACAAAGAGCTTGAAGCTGTTTCGAGACGGCAACGTTACAATGTAACCATTGGTGATGAACTTCCAGCAGGAATTATTCAGCTTGCTAAAGTTTATGTTGCTAAAAAACGTAAGCTTCAGATAGGTGACAAGATGGCCGGTCGACATGGTAACAAAGGTATCGTTTCACGTATTGTACGTGATGAAGATATGCCATTCCTTACCGACGGCACAATTGTGGATATTGTACTGAATCCATTGGGAGTGCCTTCACGTATGAACCTTGGACAGATTTACGAAACTGTACTTGGTTGGGCCGGAAAAGAATTGGGATTGAAATTTTCAACGCCTATTTTTGATGGTGCCACGCTCGAAGAAGTTACTGAATATACAGATAAAGCGGGTGTTCCACGTTATGGCAAGACCTATTTAAGTGATGGTGGAACAGGTGAACCTTTTGATCAACCTGCAACTGTTGGGGTAATTTATATGCTCAAATTAGGGCACATGGTTGAAGATAAGATGCATGCACGTTCAATCGGACCTTATTCTTTGATTACTCAACAGCCATTAGGAGGTAAAGCACAATTCGGAGGTCAGCGGTTTGGAGAAATGGAAGTTTGGGCTTTGGAAGCATTCGGTGCATCCAACATTCTTCAGGAAATTCTTACCGTTAAATCTGATGACGTATTGGGAAGAGCCAAAGCTTACGAAGCAATTGTTAAAGGTGAACCAATGCCTGCTCCAGGTATTCCTGAATCTTTGAATGTATTGCTGCACGAATTACGTGGTCTGGGTTTGAGTGTTAACTTGGATTAATTTACGGTAAATCAGTATGATTTTCCTACTATAAACTTGAAAAAATAGCGATCGATATATGGCATTCAGAAAAGACAATAAAGTTAAAATTAGCTTTACCAAAATTGGTATCAGTCTGGCTTCGCCTGAGGAGATTCTCGAAAGATCTCATGGGGAAGTTTTGAAACCTGAAACGATAAATTACCGGACTTATAAACCTGAGCGTGATGGTTTGTTCTGCGAACGAATCTTCGGCCCTGTTAAGGATTATGAGTGTCATTGTGGTAAATACAAACGGATTCGTTACAAGGGTATTGTTTGCGACCGTTGTGGTGTTGAAGTAACCGAAAAGAAAGTCCGTCGCGAACGGATGGGACATATTTCTCTTGTCGTTCCGGTTGCTCACATCTGGTATTTCAAATCGTTGCCAAATAAAATTGGTTACCTTTTGGGCTTGCCTACCAAAAAGCTTGATGTAATTATTTATTACGAACGATATGTTGTTATTCAGGCTGGAATAAAAGCACAGGATGGTGTTAAATATCTTGACTTTTTGTCTGAAGAAGAATATCTTGATATCTTGGATTCTTTACCAAAAGAAAACCAGTATCTCGACGATATGGATCCAAATAAATTCATTGCCCGCATGGGTGCTGAAGCGTTGTACACATTATTGCAACGTTTGGAATTGGATGAAATGTCGTTCGACCTTCGTCATAAAGCCAACACTGAGACTTCTCAGCAACGTAAAAATGAAGCATTAAAACGCCTTCAGGTTGTAGAAGCTTTCCGTGCCAGCAAAAACATAAACCGTCCTGAATGGATGATTGTGAAGGTGGTTCCTGTAATTCCTCCGGATTTGCGTCCGTTGGTTCCTCTCGATGGTGGCCGTTTTGCTACCTCCGATTTGAACGATTTGTACCGCAGGGTAATTATCAGAAACAATCGTCTGAAACGTTTGATTGAAATCAAAGCACCAGAAGTAATTCTACGTAATGAAAAACGTATGCTTCAGGAAGCTGTGGATTCATTGTTTGATAATTCAAGGAAGTCGAATGCAGTTAAAACTGAAAATAACCGTGCGTTAAAATCATTGTCCGACAGTTTGAAAGGTAAACAAGGTCGTTTCCGTCAGAACTTATTGGGTAAACGTGTCGATTATTCAGCTCGTTCGGTAATTGTTATCGGGCCAAAATTGAAACTTCACGAATGTGGTCTTCCTAAAGATATGGCTGCTGAACTTTTCAAACCATTTATTATCAGGAAACTGATCGAACGTGGTATTGTTAAGACAGTTAAATCGGCCAAGAAAATTGTTGACCGCAAAGATCCTGTTGTTTGGGATATCTTGGAGAATGTATTGAAAGGACATCCTGTCATGCTTAATCGTGCTCCTACACTTCACCGTTTATCAATTCAGGCTTTCCAGCCTGTGATGGTTGAAGGTAAAGCTATTCAGTTACACCCTTTGGCATGTACAGGTTTTAACGCCGACTTTGATGGTGACCAGATGGCTGTTCACGTACCGCTTGGAAATGCTGCTGTTTTGGAAGCTCAAATGTTGATGCTTGCATCACATAACTTGCTGAATCCTGCAAATGGCGCGCCAATCACGGTTCCTTCACAGGACATGGTTTTGGGTTTGTATTATATGACCAAACCTCGTCCGGGTGCTGCCGGTGAAGGCATGACTTTCTATTCGACAGAAGAAGTTATTATTGCTTATAATGAAGGAGCAATTGACTTGCATGCAATAATTAAGGTTAAAGTTGAAGATGTTGATGAAAAAGATGAGATCTTCAAACATATTATAGAGACTACTGTTGGTCGTATTATTTTCAACCAATCAGTACCTAAAGAGGTTGGTTATCTTAATGAGTTGCTGACCAAAAGGTCGCTTCGTACCATTATCTCTGATATTTACAAGAAAACCGGTAATGCTGTAACTGTTAAATTCCTTGATGACATTAAGGATTTGGGTTATACCATGGCTTACAAAGGTGGTCTGTCATTCAACCTAAGTGATGTTGTAATTCCAGAAGACAAAAAGGAAATCGTTGCTACCGGTTACAGTGAAGTTGAAGAAGTAATGGCCAATTATAACATGGGATTCATTACCAACAACGAACGTTACAATCAGGTAATTGATATCTGGACACATGCCAACGCCAAATTGACCAATTCGGTAATGAAGACTTTGAGCACCGACCGCCAGGGATTCAATTCAGTATATATGATGCTTGATTCCGGTGCCCGTGGTTCTAAAGAGCAGATTCGTCAGCTTTGCGGAATGAGGGGACTGATGGCCAAACCTCAGAAATCAGGATCTACAGGTTCTCAAATTATTGAAAACCCGATCCTTGCTAACTTTAAAGAAGGCCTGTCGGTATTGGAATACTTTATTTCTACTCACGGTGCACGTAAAGGTTTGGCTGATACGGCCCTTAAGACTGCTGATGCTGGTTATCTGACCCGTAGGTTGGTTGACGTTGCTCAGGATGTGATTATTCAGGAAGAAGATTGCGGTACCTTGCGTGGTCTGATTGCTACTGCAATCAAGAACAATGAGGAAATTGTTGCTTCATTGAGTGAACGTATTTTGGGACGTACTACTGTTCATGATATTTTCAACCCTTTGACAGGTGAATTGATCGTGGCCTCAGGTGAAATTGTTACTGATGAAATTGCAAAGAAAATTGAAGAATCGCCTATTGAATCAGTAGAAATTCGTTCAGTGTTAACTTGCGAATCAAAAGTAGGGGTTTGTGCCAAATGTTACGGTCTTAACCTTGCTGGTAGTACGATGGTTCAAAGAGGTGAGGCTGTAGGTGTTATCGCTGCTCAGTCAATCGGGGAGCCTGGAACACAGCTTACACTTCGTACATTCCACGTGGGAGGTATCGCCGGAAATATTTCAACTCAATCATCGGTTGAGTCTAAATATGACGGTATTGCCGAAATTGACGAATTACGTGTTGTTGAGCAGTTCAACGAAGCTGGTGTCAAAACCAATATCGTTGTAAGCCGTCTTGCTGAATTACGTATTATTGATAAGAATACAAGAATTCAACTTTCAAATCATAGTATTCCTTACGGATCGAAATTGTTTATCGACAATGGTCAGGAAGTGAAAAAAGGAATGCGTATTTGTGAGTGGGATCCATATAACGGTGTAATTATCACTGAGTTCAAGGGTAAAGTTTCATTCGAACAAGTTATCGATGGTGTTACTTACCGTGAAGAATCTGATGAACAGACTGGTTACAAAGAAAAAGTAATCATTGAAACAAGAGACAAAACGAAGAATGCTTCGTTAAGGATTTTGGATGAAAAGGGAGAAGTTCTTCGTAACTACAACTTGCCAGTAGGCGGTCACATGGCTGTCGACGAAGGTGCTATTGTTGAAGCGGGTGCTGTTCTGGTTAAAATTCCTCGTGCCGCTGGTAAAGCTGGTGATATCACTGGTGGTTTGCCACGTGTAACTGAGTTATTCGAAGCCAGAAATCCTTCAAACCCTGCCGTTGTTTCTGAAATTGATGGTGAAATTTCATTGGGTAAAATTAAACGTGGTAATCGTGAAATCGTTGTTACCTCCAAAGGCGGAGATATTAAACGTTACCTGGTTCCACTTTCACGTCAGATTCTTGTTCAGGAAAATGACTATATCCGCGCTGGTATTGCTCTTTCTGATGGTGCGATTACTCCTTCGGATATTCTTGCCATCAAGGGCCCGACGGCTGTTCAGGAATATATCTTGAATGAAGTTCAGGACGTATATCGTATGCAGGGTGTGAAAATCAATGACAAACATTATGAAGTGATCATTCGCCAAATGATGCGTAAGGTTGATATTGACGATCCGGGTGATACCAGATTTCTTGAGAAACAGATTGTTGACAAGCATGAATTCCTTCATGAAAATGATTGGATCTACAATAAGAAGGTAGTTGTTGAAGCTGGTGACTCAGACAGTCTGAAACCAGGACAGATTATTACCTCACGCCGTTTGAGAGATGAGAATTCTACTCTTCGTCGTCGTGACAAAAGGTTGGTTGAAGGTAGGGATGCAATTCCTGCTACATCAAGCCAGATTCTTCAGGGAATTACCCGCGCATCATTGCAGACGCGCAGTTGGTTGTCGGCAGCATCATTCCAGGAAACCACAAAGGTATTGAACGAAGCCGCTATCCATGGCAAAGTCGATTATCTTGATGGATTAAAGGAAAATGTAATCTGTGGACATTTGATCCCCGCCGGTACTGGTTTGAAAGAATACAAGAACCTGATTGTCGGCTCTCGCGATGAATATGACAAGATGGTTGATATGAAAGATACTGATAGAATTGCGAAAGATTAACGTTATGGAAGAAGCAAAAAATAACAATCAATTGCAAATTGAGTTATCCGAAGAGATCGCTCAGGGCATCTATTCCAACCTGGCCGTTATTACGCATTCAAGTTCTGAGTTCGTTGTCGATTTTATTAGAGTCATGCCTGGAATTCCAAAGGCCAATGTAAAATCAAGAATTATTTTGACTCCTGAACATGCCAAAAGATTACTGATGGCATTGCAGGACAACATTCAGAAATTTGAAAGTGTAAACGGTCCGATTAAGAATGTTAGGGGTCATGATCCGATTCTTCCACCTATGGCATTTGGAGGTCCAACGCCAATAGCATAAAAAGTATTTTACAATTCATACAAAAAGGCCGTCTCGATGAAAATTGAGACGGCCTTTTATTTTTTTACCCCTCCCATAAGTCAAACCTTGAAGGCTGAAGTGGATATTCTGACCACCTGCCATAAGTATTCTAAATATTGGATTCTCAGGGACTTTAGTTCCAACCACATCAGCTTTTGTATCAATTCAGCAATGGTTTTTATTTTTTTGAAGACGAAAAATTGCTCAACCCTTGGTCCAATCCCTCCTTATCAATTCCATAAAATAATTATTTTTCATACAGATTGAACTTTTCAATAATTTGTTCCCTTTGAATAATCTATTTACAAAAATTCTATAGTTAGGGTCTGCTGAAAAACTTTTATTATTCTGGATAATAGCTGTTTATAAAAATATCCATTGTAATAAGTTCAGAAAAAATATCAGATAGTGTCCAAAATGCCTGCACCCTGGAAGGAGTTTGACCCTGGTTACGAAGTCCCCCATGGATTTGGAACAGGAGATTAAAATAAATAACCGGGGGGTGTATCCATGCTATGATGCCAATGATAACTCCTGACCTTCTGATACCTTTCTGATACTTTTCTGATACCTTTCTGTAATCCTAGGTTACAGAAAGGTATCAGAAAAGTATCAGAAAGGTATCAGATGATAGCACTCAAACATCCACCCAGTCTATAGGAACAGATGGAGAAATTTATGCCGTCACAATTGCACAGATAGTTCCAAAGTTCTAAATGATCTTCAGTTTCTAAATTAAATTTATTTTAAATAAAATGTATTTTTTATTCATAAAATATTTTGAAAATTAAGTTTAATGACTTAACTTGCTTTGTTTATAAGCCTTTCATTATAAGGAGTACACAAAGTTTGAAGTCTGTGAAATGATCTTGCATTTTTCAATATTTTAATCTGACTAAATGAACTTTAAAGTTGCTTGATTTCTATGGGTTGAAATGCTATATTTGCTACCTTTAAAAAGTTGAGCCTTGGAATAAGGACGGATTTAAAATGATTGCTGATAATTCGGCTACAGTTTTAGCTAATATTATGGCTGTCAATAACTTAATTAACTCAAATATTTAGGAATGAAAGGTTACAAAATTATCGTTCTTGCCAAACAGGTACCTGATACTCGTAATGTGGGCAAAGATGCAATGAAAGCCGATGGGACGGTCAATAGGGCTGCACTCGCGGCTATTTTCAACCCGGAGGATTTAAATGCTCTGGAACAGGCACTTAGAATTAAAGACAATTTTCCTGGAACGCATATTACTATTTTAACGATGGGTCCGGGCCGTGCTGCCGAAATTATCCGTGAGGGTATGTTCCGCGGCGCCGATGATGGCATTTTGCTTACAGACCGTGCGTTTGCGGGTTCCGATACGTTGGCTACCAGTTATGCGCTTGGCCAGACGTTGAAGAAAATTAAAAATTTCGATATTATCATTGCCGGTCGTCAGGCCATTGATGGTGATACCGCTCAGGTTGGGCCTCAGGTTCCCGAGAAACTTGGTATTCCACAGGTTACTTATGTTGAAGAAATTAAGTCAATCGAAAATGGTAAAGTAATTGCAAAACGCAGGCTCGATAGCGGTGTCGAAGTGGTTTCATGCCCTATGCCACTGGTGATTACAGTTAACGGAACTGCACCTGATTGCCGTGCACGCAATGCCAGGTTGCTCATGAAATACAAACATGCAAAGACTGTTTCCGAACTTCAGAATTCAAATGAAGATTATTTACACCTTTATAACGACCGTCCATATTTGAATATTCAGGAATGGACTGTGAATGATATTGAATCAGTATCCTGTGAATTGGGATTAACCGGATCTCCTACCAAGGTGAAGACGATTGAAAATGTTGTTCTTCAGTCAAAAGGGGCAAAAGTTATTTCTTCTTCTGATGTTGATATCGAAGAATTGATGAAAGATTTAATTGAAAGTCACACGATTGGTTAATTTTTAAAGGAGTAAATTATGAATAGTGTTTTTGTTTATTGCGAAATAGAAGACGGACAAATTGCTGAAGTGAGCCAGGAATTGTTGACCAAAGGAAGAAGTTTGGCGACAGAGCTGGATTGCAAACTCGAAGCTCTTGCGATTGGACATCAGCTTACGTGCATCGAAAAAGAAGTCTTCCCTTATGGTGTGGATGTTTTGTATGTTGCCGACGACAAACGTCTGGCTCCGTTTACTACTTTGCCCCACACTGCAATTATAGTTAAACTTTTTGGTGAAATAAAACCGCAAATTGCATTGATGGGTGCCTCTTCCATTGGCCGTGACCTGGGTCCAAGGGTTTCGTCTGCATTGCATAGTGGTTTAACTGCTGATTGCACAAGCCTGGTGATCGGTAATCATGAAGATAAAAAACAAGGTAAGGTTTACGAAAATCTCTTGTATCAAATCCGTCCTGCTTTTGGAGGAAATATTATTGCAACCATTATCAATCCCGATTGCCGTCCTCAAATGGCTACGGTGCGTGAGGGTGTAATGAAAAAAGAGATTCTTGACCCTAAATATAAAGGTAAAGTGATCAATCTTGAAGTTCCTAAATATGTAAGCGATACTGATTTCGTTGTTGAAATCATTGAACGGCATATTGAAAAAAGCAAAGTGAATATCAAAGGTGCTGGAATTATTGTTGCCGGCGGATACGGAATGGGATCAAAAGAAAATTTCAGACTGTTGTATGAGTTGGCTGAAGTTCTGGGTGGAGAAGTGGGTGCCTCGCGTGCTGCTGTCGATGCCGGATATACTGATCATGAACGTCAGATTGGGCAGACAGGTATTACGGTTCGTCCCAAACTTTACATCGCTTGTGGAATTTCTGGACAGATTCAGCACAGGGCCGGGATGGAAGAATCGGCTCAGATCATTGCTATCAATACCGATCCCGAAGCGCCTATCAATTTGGTAGCCGATTATGTGATCAACGGCGATGTTTCAGAAATAATTCCTAAAATGATCAAGTTTTATAAAAAGAACTCCAAGTAATCCTTGAATACTAAAACGTTTTGAATAATGGCAAATTTTTATACTGACAATAAAGACCTTAAATTTCACCTTCAACATCCATTAATGGAGAAGATTGTCCGTTTGAAGGAAAGAAATTTTACAGAAAAAGAAAAATACGATTTTGCACCAATGGATTACGAAGATGCTTTCGATAGTTTCGATAAAGTGTTGGAAGTAGTTGGCGAAATATGCGGCGACATTGTTGGCCCTAATGCTGAAGGGATTGATGCTGAAGGTCCTTCTGTTGTTGATGGGCATGTGGTGTACGCAAGGGGTACGGTTGTAAATATTGATGCTTTGCGTAAGGCAGGCTTGATGGGAATGTCGTTACCTCGTAAATACGAAGGATTAAATTTTCCGAACGTACCATACATAATGGCTGCGGATATTGTTTCGCGCGCTGATGCCGGTTTTGTGAATATATGGGGACTTCAGGATTGTGCTGAAACCATCAACGAATTTGCTACTGAAGCTCAAAAGGCGAAATATCTGCCTCGTGTTTGCGGTGGTGAAACCATGGCGATGGATTTAACAGAACCTGATGCCGGATCTGATTTGCAAGCTGTTCAGTTAAAAGCTACTTGGGACGATAAGAAACAAGTTTGGTTGCTGAATGGAGTTAAACGCTTTATTACCAATGGTGATGGCGATATTGCTCTGGTCTTGGCACGTTCAGAACCTGGTACAAAAGATGGTCGCGGCTTGTCAATGTTTATTTACGATAAGCGAAATGGTGGTGTAACTGTTCGTCGTATCGAACACAAAATGGGTATTATCGGTTCTCCAACTTGTGAACTGGTATTCAAAAATGCCCCTGGAGAATTGGTGGGTGAACGTAAAATGGGCTTGATTAAATATGTAATGGCTCTTATGAACGGTGCTCGCTTAGGTATTGCCGCTCAGTCAGTTGGAGTTTGCGAATCAGCCTATCGTGAAGCTTTGAGCTATGCAAAAGAGCGAATTCAATTTGGCAAAGCCATTATTCGTTTCCCTGCCGTTTATGAAATGCTCTCGACCATGAAAGCAAAACTGGATGCTTCGCGTACCTTATTATACGAAACAGCTCGCTTTGTCGACATGTATAAAGTATATGCCTACATTTCTGAAGAACGCAAATTGGACAAAGATGAGCGCAGTGAAATGAAGATGTATCAGAAGCTGGCCGATATTTATACCCCTCTTGTGAAAGGGATGGCCAGTGAATATAGCAATCAGCTTGCTTATGATGCCATTCAGATTCATGGTGGTTCCGGTTTCATGAAAGATTATCCTGTGGAACGTATCTACCGCGATGCACGTATTACTTCTATTTATGAAGGAACTACCCAGCTTCAGGTGGTCGCTGCTATCAGAGGAGTCACTACAGGCGCTTATTTAAATCAAATCAGGGTGTATGAAGCTGCAAAGGTTTCGCCTGAGCTTGAATATATGCGTCGTACATTGATTATGCTGACGGATGATTACGAACAAGCTGTTAAGAAGGTGATAAAAGTGGACGACAACGAGTTTGTTGACTTCCACGCACGTAGATTGGTCGAAATGGCTGGTCATATCATCATGAGTTATTTGCTCTTGCTTGATACCAATCGTGAAGCTTCCTTCCTTAAATCGGCCAAGAATTATATTGGATACGCCAAATCACAAGTTAAAGCGAATGCCGAATTCATACGCTCATCTGAATTGGTAGACCTTGGAATGTACAAATACGAGATGCAATAAGACATTTCTGTCGTTGAAATATATTGAAAAGGCTGCCTTCGGGTGGCCTTTTTTGTTCAATTTTCTGCACTCTTTATTGTTTTTGTAATAAAAGTGAACGCTGTAACTTGTTATAAGACATCCGATAGGGGATTAATATCAATTTTAGGTTGAATTTATTTTGTCTTTTGACTTGCAAATGCCATTTCCGTATCTATCTTTGCAGCCGCTAAACAGGGAAGCAAACAGCATACCCGGAGAGGCGAAAAGTTCATTAAATGGTTGTGCAGCAAAGGTTTAAATTATTCTAAAAATAAGTTTAAAAACATTAGG
>Ga0123338_10002264_pt1 | contig 18054 bp, 13 predicted proteins | sample grotaG_FD_89793 | JGI IMG/M metagenome (GOLD analysis project Ga0123338, IMG submission 89793) | Glacier valley bacterial and archeal communities from Borup Fiord, Nunavut, Canada, to study Microbial Dark Matter (Phase II) -... | ecosystem: Environmental > Aquatic > Freshwater > Ice > Glacier ...
ACATTTTCGTCACCGCCACCGGCAACGCCGACGTCATCACCGCCGAGCACATGGCGGGCATGAAGAACATGGCGATCGTCTGCAACATCGGCCACTTCGACAGCGAGATCCAGATCAGCGCGCTGTCGAACTACAAGTGGACCGAGGTCAAGCCGCAGGTCGACCTGGTCGAATTCCCGGACGGCAAGCAGATCATCATCCTGTCGAAGGGGCGCCTGGTCAATCTGGGCAACGCGACCGGCCACCCGAGCTTCGTGATGAGCGCGAGTTTTACCAACCAGACACTCGCCCAGATCGAGCTTTTCACCAAGGCCGATACCTACAAGAACGAGGTCTACGTCCTCCCCAAGCACCTCGATGAGAAGGTCGCGGCGCTCCACCTCGACAAGCTCGGCGTCAAGCTGACCAAGCTCAGCCCGAAGCAGGCAGCGTATATCGGCGTGAGCGAAGCCGGGCCGTTCAAGCCGGAGCACTACCGCTATTAGTGAGGTCGTCGACGAACCCGCGCTCGCCGCCATCGCCGCGCGCCTCGCCGCGGTCCTGCGGGCGGGCGACGTCATCGCGCTGTCGGGCGACCTCGGGGCCGGCAAGACGACCTTCGCCCGCAGCGTGCTGCGCGGCCTCGGCTGGACGGGCGAAGTGCCGAGCCCGTCGTTCACGCTCGTCCAGACCTATCCGACCGACCCGCCGGTCTGGCACGTCGACCTGTACCGGCTGGACGCGCCCCGCGACGCGGACGCGCTCGGACTGGACGATGCGTGGGACACCGCGGTCGTGCTGATCGAATGGCCCGAACGGCTCGGCGACCGGCTTGCGGCAGACGCGTTGCGGCTGACTTTGAGCGGGGCGGGCGGGACGCGCACCTTGACTTGGGACACGCCGCCGTCATGGAAAGGCCGATGGCCACCGCCTCCCCGATGATCCCGCCCGCGGCCGCGCCCGCGTTCCTCGCGCGCCACGGCTGGGCCGGCGCGCGGATCGAGCCGCTGGCGGGGGACTGGTCGTTCCGCCGCTACTTCCGGGTCCACAAGGACGGCGGCTCGGCCGTGTTGATGGATGCGCCGCCGGAAAAGGAAGACTCGCGCCCGTTCATCGCGGTCGGAGCGGCGCTCGACGCGATGGGCTTTTCGGCCCCGAAGGTACTTTCGGCTGACCTCGACGAGGGGCTGATCCTGCTCGAGGACTTCGGGGACAATCGTGTCGGGCCCGTGCTCGCCCGCGCGCCCGACCGCGAGCGAGCAGTCTACGAAACGGCGATCGACCTGCTCGTCGACCTTCACCGTCATCCAGCAGGGGATGTCCCGCCCTACGACGCGACCGAGCTGCGGCGCGAGGCGCGACTGTTCGCCGAGTGGTATCTGCCGAGCGTCGGCCTGAGCGAAGCCCGGGGCTACGACGCGGCATGGGCCGGGCTGTGGCCGAAGGTGGTGCCATCGCGCCCGGTGCTGACGCTCCGCGACTATCACGCCGACAACCTCATGCTGCTCGACCGGCCGGGTCTGAATGCGCTCGGTCTGCTCGACTTCCAGGATGCGCTCGCCGGCCATCCGGCCTACGACCTCGTCTCGATGCTGCAGGACATCCGCCGCGTTGCTTCACCGGGGCTGGAGGACGCGATGCTTGCCCGCTACCTCGCCGCCCGGCCGGACGAGGACGCAGCCGCCTTCCGCACCGCGTACGACATTCTCGGCGGCCAGCGGAACATCAAGATACTGGGCGTCTTCACCCGACTGTGGGCACGCGACGGCAAGCGTGCCAACCCGGCGTACGTGCCCCGGGCATGGGCCTTGGTCGAGGGCAATCTGATCCGGCCGGCGCTGGCACCGGTCCGGGAATGGTTCGACGCGCACGTTCCCCCGTCGGCTCGCCGCCCGGCAGACGCGGCGTCGGCGGCATGACCCGCTTCACCACGCCGCTTGCGCTGCGTCCCCAACTCGCCGCCGACGTGCCGCAGGCGGCGATGGTGCTCGCCGCAGGGTTTGGCAAGCGGATGCGGCCGCTGACCGCGACGCGCCCCAAGCCGCTGGTCGAGGTCGGCGGCGTCACCCTGCTCGACCGCGCGCTCGACCGGCTGGCGGCGGCGGGCGTCGCGTGCGCGGTCGTCAACGTCCATTATTTCGCCGGGCAGATCGAGGCGCATCTCGCCGGGCGGACCGCACCGAAGGTCACCGTGTCGGACGAGCGCGCGGCGCTGCTGGAGACCGGCGGCGGGGTCGCGAAGGCACTGCCGCTGCTCGCGGCCGATCCGTTCTACGTCATCAACAGCGACAACCTGTGGGTCGACGGCTCGGTCGACACGCTTCACCTCGTCGCTCAGCGATGGGACGCCGCGGTGATGGACGCGCTGCTGCTGCTCGTGCCGCTGGCGCGCGCGAGCGGGTACGACGGCCGCGGCGATTTCGCGATGAGCCCGGTCGGCCAGCTGCGGCGGCGGGCCGAGCACCGCGTCGCGCCCTATGTCTTCTCGGGCGTCCAGCTGCTGTCGAAGCGGCTGTTCCACGGTGAGCCGGTCGAGCCGTTCTCGATGTGGCGGGTGTGGGACAAGGCGCTGGCGAGCGGCCGGCTGTTCGGCGTCGTTCACGGCGGGCTGTGGTTCCACGTGGGCACGCCTGCGAGCGTCGGTGCGACCGAGACGCTGCTGGCTGCGGGCTGAGTGGCCGGCCCGACCGTCTTCACGATCCCCCCGCACGTCGCGTTCGTCGATGCGCTGGCGGCGGGGCTGCTGGCGCGGACCGCCGACCCGCTCGCGCTCGCCCGGACGACGGTGCTGCTCCCCAACCGCCGCGCGGTGCGCGCGCTGACCGACGCGTTCGTCCGGGCGTCGGGCGGCGGCTTGCTGCTGCCGCGGATGGCGCCGGTCGGCGACGCCGACGGCGACGACCTCGCCGACGGCGTTGCCGACCTCGCCGACCGGCCGCCGCCGATCGACCCGACCAAGCGGCGGCTGCTGCTCGCGCAGCTCGTCCGGCGGCGGTGGCGCGCGCTGTCGGCGATCGAGGCGCTGCGGCTTGCCGACCAGCTCGCCGCCGCGCTCGACGCGATCGCCTTCGAGGAAGCGGACGCGGGCCGGATCGCCGTGTTCGCCCCCGACGACATGGCCCATCACTGGGAAAAGACGCTCGAGTTCCTGCGCGTCATGCTCGACGTCTGGCCGCCGGTGCTCGCGGCGCACGGCGAGGTCGATCCCGCAACCGATGCGCGTGCGCGGCTCGACGCGCTGACGGCCCGCTGGACGCGGATGCCGCCGCCGGAACCGGTTGTCGCCGCCGGGTTCGCCGCCGCGGCACCGCCGGTTGCTCGCCTGCTCCACGCCGTCGCTCGCCTGCCGCATGGGCTGATCGTCGTGCCCGGACTCGATACCGGGATGAGCGACGCCGCGTGGGGCGCGATCCGCTGCCGCCGCACCGACCCCGACCACCGCGGGCCGGAGAACGAGGAGCATCCGCAGTTCACCCTCAAATGCCTGCTCGACGCGCTCGGCGTCGCGCGCGGCGAAGTCGAGCCGTGGCCATATGAGGGACGTGCCGACGCTGTTGGTAGTGTCGGCGCTGCCGGTGTTGCTGGTAGTGTCGGCGCTGCCGACGCTGCTGGTAGTGTCGGCGCTGCCGACGGGCCATCCGACCGTGCGCGCGTGGTGGCCGAGGCGATGGCCCCGGCGGCGTTCACCGGCGCGTGGCGCGACGCACCGGTCGCGCCCGGACCGTTCGCCGGCGTGCGCACGGTCGTCGCGGCGACCCCGGCGGAGGAGGCGCAGGTCGTCGCCCTGGCGCTGCGCCGCGCCCTCGAGACGTCGGGCATGACTGCGGCGCTCGTCACGCCCGACCGCGGGCTCGCGCGGCGTGTCGCGGCGCATTGCCGTCGGTGGGGGATTGCGATCGACGATTCGGCGGGCACGCCGCTCAAGGTGACACCGCCGGGCGCGCTGTTCCTCGGCCTCGTCGAGGCGGCGGCGCGCGGGTTCGGCGCGGTTCCGCTGCTCGGCCTGCTCAAGCATCCGCTCGTCCGCGGCGGCGACGCGCGGGTCGGCTGGCTGGCGAACGTGCGCGCGCTCGACCTCGCGCTGCGCGGCGTCCGTCCGGCTCCGGGGCTCGACGGCATCGGCGCGCGAATCGACGACGAGGCTCCCGGGCTGACCGGTTGGTGGGGCGAGGTCGCCGCGCTGCTCGACCCGCTAGAGCGCCGCTTCGCCACGCCGCTGGTCGCCTTCGCCGACCTCGTCGCCGACCTCCGCATTACGGCCGTCGCGCTGTGCGGCGACGACCTGTGGCGCGGGCCGGCGGGACGCGCGCTGGCTGATGTCGTCGCCGCGCTCGAAGTGCACGGCGGGCACCTCGACCCCTTCGTTCCGGCAGATGCGCCCGCACTGGTCGCGGCGTTCCTCGGCGAGACGCCGGTGCGCCGGGCCTATGGCGGCCATCCGCGGCTTGCGATCTACGGCACGCTCGAGGCACGGCTGCAGCGTGCCGACCTGACGATCCTCGGCGGGCTGAACGAGGGCGTTTGGCCGGCGCGGCCGGTTCCCGACCCGTGGCTTGCGCCGAAGCTGCGCCAGCACCTCGCGCTGCCGTCGCTCGAGCGACGTATCGGGCTGGCGGCGCACGACTTCGTGTCTGCGCTCGGCGGGCCCGCGGTGCTGCTGACCCGCGCCCGCCGCGACGACGGCGCGCCTGCCGTCCCGTCGCGCTTCTGGCTGCGCCTCCACGCGCGGGCGGGCGATGTCATCCGCCCCGACGATGCCCTGCTCACCGCCGCGCGCGGACTCGACGCGGCGGCGGTCGTGACGCCTGCGGCGCGTCCGGCACCGGCACCGCGCGCCGCGCTGCGTCCGCGCGTGCTGTCGGTGACCGCGGCCGAGCGGCTCAAGACCGACCCGTACGCCTTCTATGCCCGCGCGATGCTGCACCTGAAGCCTTTGAAGCCGCTCGACGAGGATCCGTCGGCGGCCGACCGCGGCATCGCGGTCCACGCCATCCTGCAGGAGTGGGTCGAGCGCGGCGACGCCGACCCGGCGACGCTGCCGCGGTTCACCGAGGCCGGGCTGCTCGCGTGGAGCGGGCAACCGCTGATGCGCGCGCTGTGGGCCCCGCGCGTCCGCCGCGCGATGGAATGGGCCGGCTCGACGATGGATGCATGGGTCGCCGACGGCTGGATGCCGCTCGTTGCCGAGGCGGGCGGGACGCTCGACCTCGCGGACGGCATCCGCCTGACAGGCAAGGCCGACCGCATCGACCGTCGCGTCGACGGCAGCCTCGCGGTCCTCGACTACAAGACCGGCCAGCCGCCGAGCCATGCGCAGGTCGCCGGCGGCTTCGCGCTCCAGCTCGGCCTGCTCGCGTGGCTGGCCGAGGCCGGGCAGCTCGCCGGGGTCGGCCGCGCGCCCGTCGCGGCGCTGCGGTTCTGGAAGCTCGGCGGCGGGACGACGGCGGGGTTCGTCAAGGATCCGCTCAAGCACGGCCGCGAGGTGACGCCGGTCGCCGACCACGTCGCCGCGACGCAGGCGGCATTCCTGGGCCTGTGCGACACGATGCTGCTCGGCGACGCGCCGTTCGTCGCCAAGGCGCACCCCGAATACGCCGTCGGCACCGACTACGACCACCTTGCGCGTGTCCTCGAATGGCTCGGCCGGCCGCGGGCGGGGGCGGCGTGATCCCGCTCAAGCCGCTGGTGCCCGCGCAGGCGGCAGGCGCGGTGCCGACCGACAATGCGTGGATGTCGGCGTCGGCCGGTACGGGCAAGACGCAGGTTCTGACCGCGCGCGTGCTGCGACTGATGCTGGCCGGCGCGCCGCCCGAGCGCATCCTTGCGCTGACCTTCACCAAGGCGGGGGCGGCCGAGATGCAGCAGCGCATCTTCGAGCGGCTCGCGGGCTGGGTCGCGGCAGGCGACGACGCGCTGAAGTCGGATCTTGCCGCGATCGGCGCAGCGACCGATCCCGACACGGTCGCGCTCGCCCGCCAGCTGTTCGCGCGAACGCTCGATGCGCGCGGCGGGCTGCAGGTCCAGACGATCCACGGTTTCGCCCAGTCGCTGCTCGCGAGCTTCCCGGTCGAGGCGGGGATCGCGCCGGGATTCGCCGCCATCGACGACCGTTCGGCGCTCGTCCTGCGCGGCCAGGTGCTCGCCGAGGCCATCGAGGCGGCGAGCCTCGACGACCCGCAGTTCATCGCCGATGTCGGCGCGATGAGCGTGGCCAGCGGCGAAGCGCGGCTCGGCGCGATCGTCGGCACGCTGATCGGCGCGTATCCGGCGATCGCCGCGCTCGGCGACCCTGCGGGATTCGAGCCCAAGCTGCGCCGGGTGTTCGGCCTGCCGACGGCGGGCACGGCCGACGAGGTGATGGCGGCCGCGGTCGCCGCGCTCGACGAGGCGGGCCTGCGGCGGCTGGCAGCGGCGCACCTCGCGAGCGGCGTCGCAACCGCCGCGACGTTCGCCGACCACATCCTCGGCTGGCTCGGCTGCTCGACGGACATGCGGACCGCGCACTTCGTCGACCTGTGCCGCGCGTTCCACACCGCGGCGGGCGAGCCGCTCAAGACGCTCGTCTTCGGCGGCAGAAAGGCGGGTCCCGCCGATGTCGCGCTCGCGGGATCGCTGTGCGAGGCGGTTACCGCCGTCGCCGCGACGCGCCGCGCGCTCGACGCCGCCGCGACCGCCGCGCGGCACCTGCGCGTCGGGGCGCGGCTCGGCGCGGCGTACGCCGCGCACAAGCATCGCGCCGGCGTGATCGACTACGACGACATGATCGCGCGCGCGGCCGCCCTGCTCAAGGCCGACGACGGTGCGGCGGCGTGGGTGCGGTTCAAGCTCGACCAGCGGCTCGACCATCTGCTCGTCGACGAGGCGCAGGACACCAACGAGGCGCAGTGGGACATCGTCGGCGCGCTGACCGACGAGTTCTTCGCGGGCAAGGGCGCACGGGACGTGCAGCGCACGCTGTTCGTCGTCGGCGACTTCAAGCAGGCGATCTTCAGCTTCCAGGGCAGCGACCCGCGCATCTTCGCCGGGCGGCAGGGTCACTTCCGCGACCTCGCCGCCGATGCCCAGCGCGAGTGGCGCGACCTGCCGTTGACGCTGTCGTTCCGCTCGGTGCCCGCCGTGCTCGAGGTGGTCGACGCCGTCGTCGACGACCTCGGCTTCGCCGCGTTCGGGCTGAGCGAGCCGATCCTGCCGCACACGCCGCACCGCGCGCGCGCGACCGGCCGTGTCACGCTGTGGCCGCCGCTGGCGGCAGAGCCCGACGAGATCGACGACGAACCCGGTGAGAGCAACGGCGGCGATGCGCCGTGGCTTCCGGGCGCGCAGATCCGCATGGCGCACCGCCTCGCGCGGCAGATCGCGACGTGGCTCGACCCGGCGACCGCGCTCGAACTGCCCGCGCGCGGGCGCGCGTGCCGGCCCGAGGACATCCTCGTCCTCGTACGCAGCCGCGCCGAGTTCGTCGGCGCGCTGGTCGCTGCGCTCCACGACCTGCGCGTGCCGATCGCGGGCGTCGACCGGCTGCGGCTGACTGCGCCGCTGGCGGTGCAGGACTGCCTCGCGCTCGTCCGCTTCGCGCTCCAGCCCGACGACGACCTGACGTGCGCGGCGCTGCTGACCTCGCCGTTCGTCGGCGCGAACGACGATGCGCTGTTCGAACTCGCGCACGCGCGTCGCGGCACCTTGTGGTCGGCGGTGCGCGACGCGGGCGGGGTGGCGGCGGCGTTCCTGTCGGCGGTGCTCGCGCTCGCCGACTTCGCCGCCCCGTACGAGTTCTTCGAGACGATCCTGTCGGGCCCGCTCGGCGGCCGGGCGAAGCTTCTTGCGCGGCTCGGCGAGGAGGCGCGCGACCAGGTCGATGCCCTGCTCGGCCAGGCGCTCGCATTCGAGGTGGCGAACGCCCCGTCGCTGCAGGGCTTCCTCGCGTGGATCGAAAGCGACGATATCGACCTCAAGCGCGATCCCGATGCGCCGATCGCAGCGGTACGGATCATGACCGTTCACGGCGCGAAGGGCCTGCAGGCTCCCGTCGTCGTGCTCGCCGATGCGACGCGCGCGCCCGCTGCCGACACCAGCGGCCACGTGATGCTCGCCCCCGATCCCTCCGACGACCCGGTGCCGGTGTTCTTCGGCGGCAAGGCCGGGCGGCTCGGCAGGGTCGCGGCGGAGGCGGACGCGCGCGCGGCCGAGGCGGCGGCAGAGCACTGGCGGCTGCTGTACGTCGCGCTGACGCGGGCCGAGGACCTGCTGTTCGTCGGCGGCGCGCTCGGCGTCCGCGATCGCGGTATCGCGCCCCCGGCGAGCTGGTACGCGGCGGTCGCGCGCGCGATGGAGGCGGGGACGGGCCACGCCGAGGAGGACGACGTGCTGTGGGGCCGCGCCCGCATCCATCGCGCGGGGACGCTGAGCATTCCCGACCCACCGCGCGCCGCGATGCCGTCGGCGGCGGGCGTTCCCGCGTGGGCGCGGTCGCCGGCCCCGGTCGAGGCGCGGCCGCCGCGGCCGCTCAGTCCCTCGGCGCTCGCGGCCGACGACGTCGCGCACCCGCCGCCCGGGCCCGACGCGCAGCGGGCGGCGCGGCGCGGTCAGCTGCTCCACCGGCTGTTCGAGCGGCTGCCAGGGCTCCCTGTCGCCGGCCGCGCGGCCGCGGCGGCGGCGTGGCTCGCGCGCACCGCGCCCGACCTGCCCGAAACGGTACGCGGCGACCTTGCCGCCACGGCGCTCGGCATCATCGGCGATCCGCGCTTTGCCGCGGTATTCGGCCCCGACGCGCTCGCGGAGGCCCCGGTGGCCGCTACGGTCGGCGACATCGTCATTGCCGGCACCGTCGACCGCCTGCTCGTCGAGCCCGACCGCATCCGCGTCGTCGACTTCAAGACCGGCCGCGCGGTGCCGGCGTCGGCCGACGACGTCGCGCCGTACCACCGCAAGCAGATGGCGGCCTACGTCGCGGCGCTGCGCGTCGTCTTCCCCGGTCGCGCGGTGGAGGCGGCGCTGCTCTATACCCACGACGCGACGCTGATCGAGCTGCCGGCCGCGATGCTGGTGGCGGACATGCCGGGTTGAGGCGGAACCCGCGGCCGCCCTCCGCGCTTGTGGCGGCGAAGGAGCCGACCATGGCCGACGCGACGCTCTACCGGATGATCCTGCCCGACCACACCTGCCCGTTCGGCGTGCGCGCGAAGGCGCTGCTCGATGCGGCTGGTTATGCGGTCGACGAGCACATCCTGCGGACGCGCGACGAGGTCGACGCTTTCGAAGCCGAGCACGGCGTCGACACCACGCCGCAGGTGTTCATCGACGGCGAACGGATCGGCGGCAGCGACGACCTCGAGGCGTATCTCGCCAGCCACGGTTGAGCGCACCCAAGAAAGGCTTGGCACCCTGCGATTGCGAGCGCATCGCGCGTTGCCTATCTTGAGCGAACACGAACCGAGGATCCGACCATGGCCGCCAAGCACGTCACCGACGACAGTTTCACCGCCGACGTGTTGCAGGCATCGCGGCCGGTCCTCGTCGACTTCTGGGCCGAATGGTGCGGCCCGTGCCGCCAGATCGGCCCCGCGCTCGAGGAGATCAACGACGAGCTGAGCGGCGTCGACATCGTCAAGCTCAACATCGACGAGAACCCCGACGCACCGACGAAGTACGGCGTCCGCGGCATCCCGACGATGATCCTGTTCAAGGACGGCAAGCCCGCCGCGACCAAGGTCGGCGCCGCGCCCAAGTCGCACCTCAAGGCGTGGCTCGAGGGCGAGCTCGGCGACGCGGCGAAGGCAACCTGAAACAGCGCGACCGAGAGGGCGGGTCATGCTGGCGAAAGCCAGCATCAACATTCGAGCGAGAGGGCAAGCCAGATCCCTTGCACGACCATGGATGCTGGCGTGCGCCAGCATGATTTCGCCTAGGGTGAGGGGACGCGCTGCAGCGCCATCTGCGCAGCCCGCGGATCGCCCCCGGCCGGTCAACTACGATAATCGCCGTTGATGCTGATGTAGCCGTGGGTCAGGTCGCACGTCCACACCCGCGCCCGGCCGGGGCCGAGGTGGAGGTCGACGCCGATCTCGACCTCCTGCCCGCTCAGGTGCCGCGCGACCGGGGCTTCGTCATAGCCCGGCACGACCACTCCGTCGCGTGCGACCACCGTGCCGCCGAAGCGCACCTCGAGCCGGTCGCGGTCGGCGGTTTCGCCCGCCTTGCCGACCGCCATGACGACGCGGCCCCAGTTGGCGTCGCCCCCGGCGATCGCGGTCTTGACGAGCGGCGAGTTGGCGATGCTGAGCGCGATCACCTTCGCCGCGCGGTCGTCCTCCGCGCCGTCGACGTCCACGGTAACGAACTTCGTCGCGCCCTCGCCGTCGCGGACGACGAGCTGCGCGAGCTGGGTGCAGACGTCGCTCAGCGCAGCAGCGAAGGCGTCCGCCCCCGCGTCGTCGACGCTCGTCAGCACCGCGTTGCCCGCTGCACCGGTCGCGAAGGCGAGTACCGTGTCCGACGTCGAGGTATCGCTGTCGACGGTGATCGCATTGAAGCTGTGCGCGGTTGCGGACGTCAGCAGCGTCTGCAGGAACGGCGCGGCGACGTCGGCGTCGGTGAACACGAAGCCCAGCATCGTCGCCATGTCGGGGGCGATCATCCCCGATCCCTTGACGATGCCGTGGACCGTCACCCGGGTGCCGCCGACGATGGCGGCGGCCGTCGCGCCCTTGGCGAAGGTATCGGTCGTGCCGATCGCGACGGTCGCGTCCGCGAACGACGCCGATCCCAACGCGGCGTGGGCGGCAGCGACCACGCCGACCGCCTTGTCGACCGGCAGCGGCAGGCCGATGACGCCGGTCGACGCGACGAACACCTCGCCGGCCGAGCACCCGATCGCCGCCGCCACCGCGTCCACCTGCGCACGGCTCGCGTCGCGCCCGGCCGACCCGGTGAAGGCGTTCGAGTTACCGGCGTTCACCATCAGCGCGCGGGCGGTGCCGCCGGCCAGCGCCATACGGCACCAGTCGACCTCGGGCGAGGGACACCTCGACCGCGTGAGGACTCCTGCGACCGTCGTACCGGGCGCGAGCTCGACGAGCGTTGCGTCATCACGCGTCCACGCCTTGTATCCCGCCGTTGCCGTGCCGATCCGGACCCCGCGGAGCGGGGCCATGGCCGGAAACGGCCGGGCGAGGGGCGAGGTGCTTGACATGGCGCACCCGCTTTGGTGACGTCGGCGCGGGGAGGCAAGGCCGATGTTGTCCGTTCTCGTTGCCGGTTCACTTCTGGGGACAGCGCCACTGTCGACCAACCCGGCGATGTGGCAACGACTACCCGATTACGTCCGGCTCGAAGGGTCGTCGCCGACGCCGAATATCCGAGTCGAATTGACGGTCGATACCAACGGCGATCCGATCCACTGCAATGTCCTGCAGTCCGACGAGGCGAAGGGCTTTGACAACCGGTTCTGTATCGTGCCGATGCGGCACGCGCATTTCCGGCCGGCACGCGACGAAGGCGGCCAGACGGTTGTCGGCGTGTTTTCGACCGACTTCCGCTATCGCACCGACCGCGGCGGTCACGGTCCGCGGTGGAGCGATTACACCCTCACCGTCAGTGCTCTCCCCTCAACGCGGCAGTTCGGGATGATCGCCCGCGTCGTTACGGACGATCGCGGCCGCGTCGAGACCTGCGCCATCGATCAGTCGAGCGGCGACGCCCGGCTTGACGATCTCGCCTGCCGCTACACGCGGTCGAGCTTAATGCTCGCGGCGCCATTCGACCGCGACGGTCGTCCGGTACGCGCCATGCGGCTGGTCAGCATCGGCTTCAGTACCGCCGGCTTGAAGTAAGCCGCGCGAACGGCGGGCAGCTGTCGATGCTGCTCTCCGAATTGACGCGCGCTGTCTCGCTCCCTATGTCCCGCCGGTCGCGGCGCGCGCCTTCCGGGTGCCCAGTTCTCGGTTAGGGTCCTCATGTTTGCTGGCATCGCGAAGCGCATCTTCGGCTCGTCGAACGAGCGGTATGTGCGCTCGCTCGGACCGCTCATCGCCCAGATCAACGGCCATGAGGGGCAGATCGCGGCAATGTCCGACGACGCGCTCAAGGGCCAGACCGCGGCGTTTCGCGGGCGCCTGGCGAAGGGTGAAACCCTCGACGATCTGCTGCCCGAGGCGTTCGCGACCGTGCGCGAGGCAGCCAAGCGCGCGCTCGGGCAGCGTCATTACGACGTCCAGATGATCGGCGGCATCGTCCTCCACCGGGGCGAGATCGCCGAGATGCGGACCGGCGAAGGCAAGACGCTGGTCGCGACGCTGGCGGTCTATCTGAACGCGCTTGGAGGCAAGGGCGTCCACGTCGTTACCGTCAACGATTATCTCGCCAGCCGCGACGCCGAGTGGATGGGCCGGGTCTACGGCTTCCTCGGGATGGAGGTCGGCGTCATCGTCCCCAACCTCGACGACGACACGCGCCGCGCCGCCTATGCCGCCGACATCACCTACGGCACCAACAACGAGTTCGGCTTTGACTATCTGCGCGACAACATGAAGTACGCGCGTGAGCACATGGTGCAACGGCCGTTCAATTTCGCCGTCACCGACGAGGTCGATTCGGTCCTGATCGACGAAGCGCGCACCCCGCTGATCATCTCGGGGCCGACCGACGACAAGAGCGAGCTGTATATCGCCGTCGACAAGATGGTGAAGACGCTGTCGGTCGAGGACGTCGAGATCGACGAGAAGCAGAAGCAGGTCATCCTGACCGAGAACGGCACCGAGCAGGCAGAGCGCGCGCTCGAGGCGGCCGGGCTGCTCGAGGGCGAGAACCTCTACGACTTCGAGAACACGCAGGTCGTCCACCACCTCAACCAGGCGCTGCGCGCCAACATGATCTATCGGCGAGACACCGACTATATCGTCCGCGACGGCAAGGTCATCATCATCGACGAGTTCACCGGCCGGATGATGGACGGTCGGCGCTGGGCGGACGGACTGCACCAGGCGGTCGAGGCCAAGGAGGGCGTCGACATCATGCCCGAGAACCAGACGCTCGCGTCGATCACCTTCCAGAATTATTTCCGGCTCTATCCCAAGCTCGGCGGCATGACCGGGACCGCGGCAACCGAGGCGGCCGAGTTCTTCGACATCTACAAGCTGAACGTCGTCGAAATTCCGACCAACCTGCCGGTCCAGCGCAAGGACGTCGACGACGAGTTCTATAAGAACGCCGACGAGAAGTTCGGGGCGATCGTCAAGACGATCCGCGAGGCGAAGGAGCGCGGCCAGCCGATCCTCGTCGGTACGGTGTCGATCGAGAAGAGCGAGCTGCTGAGCGAGTTCCTCAAGAAGGAGGCGGTCGAGCACGTCGTCCTCAACGCGCGCTACCACGAGCAGGAAGCGCATATCGTCGAGCAGGCGGGGCGCATCGGCGGGGTGACGATCGCGACCAACATGGCGGGGCGCGGCACCGACATCCAGCTCGGGGGCAACGCCGACGCCCGCGTCGCGCGCGAGCTCGACGGTATGCTCGAAGGTCCCGAGCGCGACGCCGAGATTGCCCGCATCAAGACCGAAGTCGCCGCGGAGCGGGAGGCGGTCCGCGCAGTTGGCGGGCTGTTCGTGCTCGGCACCGAGCGCCACGAGAGCCGCCGTATCGACAACCAGCTTCGTGGCCGGTCGGGGCGGCAGGGCGATCCGGGGCTCAGCCGCTTCTATCTTAGCCTCGACGACGACCTGCTCCGCATTTTCGGTTCGGGCACGATGCTTTCGCGGATGATGAACAACAGCCTCGAGGAGGGCGAGGCGATCGTCCACCCGTGGATTTCGAAGGCGATCGAGACCGCGCAGAAGAAGGTCGAGGCGCGCAACTACGACATGCGCAAGAACGTCGTGCAGTACGACGACGTGATGAACGACCAGCGCAAGGTCGTGTACGATCAGCGCGCCGACATCATGGATTCGGAAGCCGTCGGCGACGTCGTCCTCGACATGCGCCACGAGACCGTCAACGCGCTCGTCGGTCTTCACTGCCCGCCCAACACCTACCCCGAGCAGTGGGACGTCGACGCGCTCGACGCCGCGGTGCGCGAGACGCTCGGTCTCGACGTCGACGTGCGTGCGTGGGTCAGGGAAGAGGCCGTCGACCAGGAAATGTTCGTCGACCGGCTGATTGCGGGGTCGGACACGCTGATGGCCGACAAGGCCGCCGCCGTGCCGCCTGAGTCGTGGATCCAGATCGAGAAGAACTTCCTGCTGCAGGCGCTCGATCATCATTGGAAGGAGCATCTCGCTACTCTCGACGCGCTGCGCCAGGTCATCCACCTGCGCGCGTATGCGCAGAAGACGCCGCTCAACGAGTACAAGTCGGAAGCATTCGCGCTATTCGAGCGGATGCTGACGACGGTCCGCGAGGACGTCACGCGCATGCTGGCAAACGCGCGGTTCGAGGCGGCTCCCGACGCCTATGCTCCGCCGCTGCCGAACTTCGTCACGACCCACATCGACCCGCTGACCGGCCTGAGCGACGCCTTCGGCCCAATGGGCACGCTGCCCGTCACTGCGCTCGACGTAGCCCGCAGCGCGACCGCGGCGTTCAGCGACATCGACGAGGCGACCCGTACCGAGTGGCTGGCGACGACGGCGCGCAACGCGGCTTGCCCGTGCGGATCGGGCAAGAAGTTCAAGCACTGCCACGGGGCGATGTAGCGTCGCCGCGACGCTCGTGCATGCTCGACGTCGCGCCGTCGTGCAGCGCCAAAATCGATTGACCGCAAGCGTCCATCACCGTATGGGCTGCCTTCGCTCACGGCTTGGGAAACCGCCGCGGGCGCAGGAACGACAGGCTTAGCTGCGCGCGGAGGGAACTGGCAACAGGGCCGTTCGCGCTTATGCCGTAAGGGCGGTTCAGGCCTGGAGTAGGTCGCTCGCAAGGGCTTCCGAACAGCAGGGTGATACGAATACGATGCCGACGATCAACCAGCTTATCCGTAAGGGGCGCACGCCCCAGCGCGTCCGCGAGACCGCGCCGGCGATGGAGGAATGCCCGCAGAAGCGCGGCGTCTGCACCCGCGTTTACACGACGACGCCCAAGAAGCCGAACTCGGCGCTGCGCAAGGTCGCCAAGATCCGCCTGACCAACGGCTTCGAGGTAATCGGCTATATCCCCGGCGAACGGCACAACCTGCAGGAGCACTCGGTGGTCCTGATCCGCGGCGGCCGCGTCAAGGACTTGCCCGGCGTGCGCTACCACGTCCTGCGCGGTGTCCTCGACACCCAGGGCGTCAAGGATCGCAAGCAGAGCCGGTCGAAGTACGGCGCGAAGCGCCCGAAGTAAGGATTAGAAGATGGCCCGTCGTCGTCGCCCCGAGAAGCGCGAAATTCTCCCCGATCCCCGTTTCGGCGATCTGATCCTGTCGAAGTTCATGAACCTCGTGATGTACGAGGGCAAGAAGTCGACCGCCGAATCGATCGTGTACAACGCCCTCGATACCGTCGAGGCGAAGACCCGCCGCGATCCGATCGGCGTGTTCCACGATGCGCTCGCGAACGTGAAGCCGGGCATCGAGGTCCGCAGCCGCCGCGTCGGCGGTGCAACCTACCAGGTACCGGTCGAAGTTCGCCCCGAGCGGAGCCAGGCGCTGGCCATTCGCTGGCTGATCGGCGCGGCGCGCAATCGCTCCGAGCACACGATGGCCGCACGCCTGTCGGGCGAGCTCGTCGACGCCGCCAACAACCGCGGCACCGCGGTCAAGAAGCGCGAAGACTCGCACCGCATGGCCGAAGCCAACCGCGCCTTCTCGCATTATCGCTGGTAGCAGCGAATACCGACTGCCGCCGCTGGTAGTTGCGTCTCCCTCTGACTGAGTAATCGTCATGCCCCGCACGACCCCGCTCGATCGCTACCGCAACATCGGCATCATGGCGCACATCGACGCCGGCAAGACGACGACGACCGAGCGTATCCTCTATTACACCGGCAAGTCGTACAAGATCGGCGAGGTCCACGAGGGCACCGCGACGATGGACTGGATGGAGCAGGAGCAGGAGCGCGGGATCACGATCACGTCCGCCGCAACGACCTGTTTCTGGAAGGCCGAAGAGGGCAAGGGCGAAGAACACCGGATCAACATCATCGACACGCCGGGCCATGTCGACTTCACCATCGAGGTCGAGCGCAGCCTGCGCGTTCTCGACGGTGCGGTCGCGTGCTTCGACGGTGTCGCTGGCGTCGAGCCGCAGTCGGAGACGGTCTGGCGGCAGGCCGACAAGTACAAGGTCCCGCGGATGTGCTTCGTCAACAAGCTCGACCGCACCGGCGCGAACTTCGATCGCTGCGTCCAGATGATCAAGGATCGCCTCGGCGCGCGTCCGGCGGTGCTGTATCTGCCGATCGGTCTCGAGGGCGATTTTATCGGCCTGATCGACCTCGTCGAGAACCGCGCGATCGTCTGGCTCGAGGAGAGCCTAGGCGCGAAGTTCGAGTACAAGGACATTCCCGACAATCTCAAGGATGCCGCCGCGCAGGCGCGCTCCGAGCTGATCGAGATGGCGGTCGAGCAGGACGACGCGCTGATGGAGTCGTACCTCGAAGGGACCGAGCCGACCGTCGCCGAACTGAAGGGCCTGATCCGCAAGGGCACGCTGGCGTTCGCCTTCGTGCCGGTTCTTTGCGGCTCGGCGTTCAAGAACAAGGGCGTCCAGCCGCTGCTCGACGCCGTCGTCGATTATATGCCGAGCCCGCTCGACATTCCGCCGATGCACGGCATCAACATGAAGGACGAGGACGAGATCCGCGAGGCGTCCGACGAGGCGCCGTTCAGCGCGCTCGCGTTCAAGATCATGACCGACACCTTCGTCGGCACGCTGACCTTCGCGCGCATCTATTCGGGCAAGCTCGAGGCGGCGTCGATGGTGCTGAATTCGGTCAAGGACAAGCGCGAGAAGATCGGCCGCATGCTGCTCATGCACGCGAACAACCGGGAGGACATCAAGGAAGCGTACGCCGGCGACATCGTCGCGCTGGTCGGGCTGAAGGACGTCACGACCGGCGATACGCTGTGTGCGCCGCTCAAGCCGATCATCCTCGAGCGGATGGAATTCCCCGAGCCGGTCATCGAGGTCGCGGTCGAGCCCAAGACGAAGGCCGACCAGGAGAAGATGGGCATCGCGCTCAATCGCCTCGCGCAGGAGGACCCGTCGTTCCGCGTGTCGAGCGACAACGAGAGCGGCCAGACGATCATCAAGGGGATGGGCGAGCTCCACCTCGAAATTCTCGTCGATCGCATGCGCCGCGAGTTCAAGGTCGAGGCGAACGTCGGCGCGCCGCAGGTGGCGTACCGCGAGAGCTTGGCCAAGAAGGTCGACGTCGACTACACCCACAAGAAGCAGTCGGGCGGTTCGGGCCAGTTCGGCCGCATCAAGTTCTCGGTCGAGCCCGGCGAGCGCGGTTCGGGCGTTATCTTTCTCGACGAGGTCAAGGGCGGCAATATCCCGAAGGAATATATCCCCTCGGTCGAGAAGGGCATCCGCGAGATCGCCGCGACGGGCTCGCTCATCGGCTTCCCGATCATCGACTTCACCGCGCGGCTGTACGACGGTGCGTACCACGACGTCGACTCGTCGGCGCTCGCGTTCGAGATCACCGGACGCGGCGGCATGCGCGAGGCGGCCGTCAAGGCCGGGATCAAGCTGCTCGAGCCGGTCATGAAGGTCGAGGTCGTGACGCCCGAGGACTTCATGGGCGACGTCATCGGCGACCTGAACTCGCGCCGCGGGCAGATCCAGGGCACCGACAGCCGCGGCAACGCGCAGGTCATCGAGGCGCAGGTCCCGCTCGCCAACATGTTCGGCTACGTCAATACGCTGCGTTCGATGAGCCAGGGCCGCGCGCAATATACGATGCAGTTCAGCCACTACGACGAGGTGCCGTCGAACGTGGCCGACGAGATCAAGGCGAAGATGGCGTAACGCCCTCGCGGCTTTACTTTTCAGCACGCAGACACTAGACGCCGCGCCTTCCGCGCGCGGTCACACACTCGACGAAGGATGAGGGATCATGGGTAAGGCGAAATTCGAGCGGAACAAGCCGCACTGCAACATC
>Ga0123338_10002267_pt1 | contig 18024 bp, 20 predicted proteins | sample grotaG_FD_89793 | JGI IMG/M metagenome (GOLD analysis project Ga0123338, IMG submission 89793) | Glacier valley bacterial and archeal communities from Borup Fiord, Nunavut, Canada, to study Microbial Dark Matter (Phase II) -... | ecosystem: Environmental > Aquatic > Freshwater > Ice > Glacier ...
CACGCGCCGCCGTTCGGCTTCCTCGCGATCCGCTTCGCGCTGTCGTTCTTGTGCCTGGCAGCGTGGGTCGCGGCGGTCGGCGCCGCGTGGCCGGTCGGCCGTCAGCGACTCCATCTCGTCGTCACCGGCGTTCTGATGCAGGCCGGCTACCTCGGCGGCGTCTGGTCTGCCGTCAAGGCCGGCCTCGGCGCGGGCACGGTGGCGCTCATCGTCGGGCTGCAGCCGGTGCTGACGGCGATCTGGGTCGCGCAGGGCTCGCGCGCGGGCGGGCAGGCTGGCGTGACGTCGCGCCAATGGCTCGGCCTCACCTTCGGCTTCGCCGGCATCGGCCTGGTCGTCTGGCGCAAGCTCGGCGGCGAGGTCACGCCCGCGAACCTCGCGATGTCGGTGATCGCGCTGCTCGGCATCACGATCGGCACGCTCTACCAGAAGCGCTTCGTCGGCCCATGCGACGTGCGCTCGGCGAGCGCGGTGCAAATGCTCGCCGGGCTCGTCGTCTGCGCGCCGCTCGCGCTCCTGGAAACGGAGACGATCCAGTGGCACGTTGATCTCGTCGCCGCGATGGCGTGGTCGGTCGTGGTCCTCACGCTCGGCGGCAGCTCGCTCCTCTACCTGCTGATCCAGCGCGGCGAGGCGACGGTCGTGACCAGCCTGCTCTATCTCGTGCCGCCCTGCACCGCGCTGATGGCATGGGCAATGTTCGGCGAGTCGCTGACGCCGATCATGATGCTGGGCTTGGCGCTCACCGTCGTCGGCGTCGCGCTCGTCGTGCGCTCGCCGAACCGACTCGAAACGAAGGAGATCCCGTGATGAAGAAGACCCACCGCATCGCCGTCATCGCCGGCGACGGCATCGGCACCGAGGTCATGCCAGAAGGTCTGCGTGCGCTCGAGGCGGTCGCGACCCGGTTCGGCATCGGCCTGGCCTTCGACCATTTCGACTTCGCGTCGTGGCCGTACTACGAGAAGCACGGCGAGATGATGCCGGCCGACTGGAAGGACAAGATCGGCCACCACGACGCGATCTTCTTCGGCGCCGTCGGCTGGCCCGAAAAGATCGCCGACCACGTCTCGCTCTGGGGCTCGCTGCTGAAGTTCCGGCGTGAGTTCGATCTCTACGTGAACCTGCGTCCGGCCAGGCTGATGCCCGGCGTTCGCTCGCCGCTGGCCGGCCTGGCGCCCGGCGATATCGACATGATGATCGTGCGCGAGAACACCGAAGGCGAGTACTCGAGCTTGGGCGGGCGCATGTTCGAAGGCAGCGAGCGCGAGTTCGTCGTCCAGGAGACGGTGATGACGCGGATCGGCGTCGACCGCGTGCTGCGCTACGCCTTCGAGTTGGCCCGCTCGCGGCCGAAGAAGCACCTCACGTCGGCGACCAAGTCGAACGGCATCTCGATCACGATGCCGTACTGGGACGAGCGCGTCGAGGCGATGGCCGCGAAGTTCCCCGACGTCCGCGTCGACCGCTTCCACATCGACATCCTCGCTGCGCATTTCGTGCAGCGGCCGCAGATGTTCGATACGGTCGTCGCGAGCAACCTCTTCGGCGACATCCTGAGCGACCTCGGGCCGGCGTGCACCGGCACGATCGGCATCGCGCCTTCCGCGAACCTCAATCCGACACGCGAGCACCCGTCGCTGTTCGAGCCGGTGCACGGCTCGGCGCCCGACATCGCGGGGCAGCGCATCGCCAACCCGATCGGCCAGATCTGGTCGGGCGCGCTGATGCTCGACTTCCTCGGCCATCGCGACGCCCACGACGGGATCATGGCGGCGATCGAGACCGTACTCGATCCCGCCTCCGGCGCGCCTCGCACGCGCGACCTCGGCGGACGCGCGTCGACGGCCGAACTCGGCAAGGCAGTGGCCGAGGTCGTCGCCTCGTCGTCGCAGCGCGCGACCGCGACTGCTGCATCGCGCTAGGGGCGCTGTCAAGCGCCGAATACACGTGCGGCGGAGATTTTGCTCGCGCGCAGGCAAATAGAATCGCCAACCCATCTTGACACTGAAGATTCGCAACGCTGTAATCGTTTCGCCCCGACGCGCACGTTGCTGCCGCCGCGAGACGTGAACCATCCGAATTCCTGTGAGACATCGCTTCCTGAGGGGGAAACATTCGTGAACAAATCCGAACTGATCGAGCACATCGCGCGGCAGGCAGACATCTCGAAAGCCGCGGCGTCACGCGCGCTCGAAGCCATGATCGGCGGTGTCAAGACGAGCCTCAAGAAGAACAACGCGGTCTCGCTCGTCGGGTTCGGAACGTTCAGCGTCGGAAAGCGCGCGGCTCGCGCCGGCCGCAATCCACGCACCGGCGCGGCGATCAAGATCAAGGCTGCCAAGGTGCCGAAGTTCCGCGCCGGCAAGGCGCTGAAAGACGCACTCAACTGACGTTGCCGCGCCGTCGGCCGCGCCGGCGCGTCGCGGGTGCTTAGCTCAGCCGGTAGAGCGGCGCCCTTACAAGGCGTAGGTCGGGGGTTCGAACCCCTCAGCACCCACCAGGTCGGCCCGCGACCGGTATGACTCGAATCGTGCTCGGATAGAATTTAGTGCCCCTCGACGAAAGGCGAACCTTGGTTCGCCTTTCTTGCATTTGCCCACCGATGTTCGACTTCTTCCGCCGCCACACCCGCACGCTGCAGTTCATTCTGGTTCTGCTCGTTTTCCCGTCGTTCGTGTTCTTCGGCATCCAGGGGTACAGCCGCTTCTCGGGTACCGATCAGCAGTCGATCGCAAAGGTCGACGGCCAGCCCGTGACCCAGGCCGAGTTCGACGCCGCGCTGCGCGAGCGGATCGATCGTGCACGCCGGCAGATGCCCAACATCGACGTGAAGCTGTTCGAGACGCCGGAGATGCGCACGATGGCGCTCGACAGCGTCATCCGCGACCGGTTGATGCTCGTCGCCGCCGACAAGATGCACCTGGTGACGACCGACGACCGACTCGAGCGCCTGTTCAAGAGCGAGCCCGAGTTCGCGCCCCTGCGCAATCCCGACGGCAGCGTCAACCGCGACACGCTCGCGGCCATCGGCATGTCGTCGGAGCAGTTCGCCGAGCGGCTGCGCCAGGACATCTCGCGCCGCCAGGTGATGCAGGCGCTCACCGGCTCGGTGTTCGCGCCGGCCGCGGCAGCATCGGCCGCGCTCGACGCGATGTACCAGCAGCGCGAAGTGCAGTTCGAGCGCTTCGATGCCAAGGACCAGCTCGCCGGCGTCGCCCCGACCGACGCCGAGGTCGAGGCCTACTACAAGGACCCGGCGCACGCGGGCCAGTTCCAGGCGCCCGAGGAAGCCTCGATCGAGTACGTCGTGCTCGACCTCGAGTCGTTGAAGAAGGGCATCGCGATTCCCGAAGACGACCTGCGCAAGTACTACACCGAGAACGAGAAGCGCTACACCTCCGCCGAGGAGCGCCGCGCCAGCCACATCCTCGTCAAGGCCGACAAGGACGCGCCCAGGGTTGAGCGCGAGAAGGCCCGCGCCAAGGCAGAGACGCTCCTGGCCGAGGTCCGCAAGACCCCGGACGCATTCCCGGACATCGCGCGCAAGAACTCCGACGACGAGGGCTCGGCCGCCAAGGGCGGGGACCTCGACTTCTTCGGCCGCGGCGCGATGGTCAAGCCCTTCGAGGAAGCCGCGTTCGGCCTGAAGGCGGGCGAGACCAGCGGCATCGTCGAGAGCGACTTCGGCTATCACATCATCCGCGTCACCGGCGCGCGCGGCGGCGAGAAGAAGAGCTTCGAGTCGGTGCGTCCGGCGATCGAGACCGAGGTCCGGAACCAGCTGGCGCAGAAGCAGTTCGCCGATGCCGCCGTGCAGTTCGACGACACCGTCTACACGCAGTCCGACAGCCTCAAGCCCGCGGCCGACAAGTGGAAGCTCGAGATCCGCAAGGCGCAGCACGTCGCCCGCGCGGCGGCGCCGGCTGCGGCAGCCAGCGGCGTCCTGACGAACCCGAAGTTTCTCGAGGCGCTCTTCAGCAGCGACGCGACGCGCGACAAGCGCAACACCAAGGCCATCGACGTCGGCGCGAACCAGCTCGCCGCCGGCCGCGTCGTCCAGTACGTGCCGGCGCACCAGCTGCCGTTCGCCGAGGTCAAGGACAAGGTCAAGCAGCAGCTGGCCGCGACGCAGGCAGCGACCAAGGCTGCCAAGCTCGGCACCGATCGCCTGGCCGCCTTGCGCGCCGCGCCGGCCACAGCGATGCCCGGCACGCTGCAGCTCGTCTCGCGCGCCGCGCCGCGCGATCTGCCGCGGCCGTTGCTCGATGCGATCCTCAAGGCGCCGGTCGCGACCCTGCCGACGTTCGTCGGCGTGTCGCTCGGCGACCAGGGCTACGCGCTGGCCAAGATCACGAAGACGGCCGGGCGCGATCCGTCGGTTGCCAATCCCGAGCAGTCGATGCAGCAGTACGCGCAGGTCTGGTCGGAGGCCGAGGCCCAGGCCTACTACGCCTCGCTGAAGTCGCGCTACAAGGTGAGCATCAGCGAGAGCGCGACCAACGTTCGCGAGGCCGCGGCGAGCGAGCCGCGCTGAGGGTCGCTCGCTATAATCGGCACCTTCGGTGGTGGCTGTAGCTCAGTTGGTAGAGTCCAGGATTGTGATTCCTGTTGTCGTGGGTTCGAGCCCCATCAGCCACCCCACCTCGCTTCGCTCCGGGCTGCGCCCGCAGCCGTAGGAGTCAGCCTCCGGCGAGCAAGCCGGCGCTCGCCGCGACGAGCGTGAGCGCGACGGCGAGCCAGAGCAGACGGGTCCACGAGCGATCGAAGCGGTCTCTGTCGATGCGCAAGGCGCTGAATGTCGAGTCCGGGAACTGCATGCAGGGACCATAGCGTCGCGCCTGCGCCGTGCGCATCCTCTCGCTTGAGGACGGCCTCGAAGTCGCCACTACTGCACGCCAATAAGTCACTGTCGGCTCGGTTTTTCAGAGAAGCACGCCCAGTCGGGCCGAGTGCTTCGATCAGGGCCGGTCGTAGCGGTGAAAGATCGGCGCGTCGAGTGGATTCGTGCCGTTGTGCGCTTCGACGACCTTGGGCGCGTCGGCATGGAGTTTGGCCAACAGGCGTTGCTTCTCGAGTTCCTGAGCTTTCGCCCTCACTGGATCGACGATGCGCGCCGGTGCGGGTGGCGCTCTCGGCGCATCCGCCGCGTGCGCTGGACAAACGACGACGCACCACAGTCCGAGCACGAGCGAAGTCAGAACAGGCCGGCGCAGCATGCTGCCGATATCGGCAGGCGCGTCGCGTTCTGTAGCGTCTCGTCACCGCGGCCAGGCCGCAGTGACCGGTTCAGCCGTTCTTCATCACGAGCTTGCCGCGCACCGTGCGGCTTCCCATCAGTGCATACGCTGCGGGCAGCTCGCTCATCGGCAGGCGCCGGTCGATGATCGGCTTGACCTTGCCCTCGGCATACCAGCGCGCGAGCTCGCCGAGCGCCTTGGCGTGCGCCTGCGGCTCGCGCCGGGCGAAATCGCCCCAGAACACGCCGACGATCGACGCGCCCTTGAGCAGCGTGAGGTTGAGCGGCAGCGACGGGATTGCGCCCTGCGCGAAGCCGACGACGAGGTAGCGGCCGCGCCAGGCAATCGAGCGGAAGACCGGCTCGGCAAGGTCGCCGCCGACCGGGTCGTAGACGACGTCGGGGCCTTTGCCGTCGGTGAGCTTCTTGAGCTCGTCGCGAATGTTCGCGCTCGTGTAGTTGATCGTCGCGTCGGCGCCGATGGACTTGCAGAGAGCGCACTTCTCGTCGCTCGACGCCGCCGCGATGACGCGCGCGCCGATTACCTTGCCGATCTGGATCGCCGCCGTGCCGACGCCGCCCGCGGCGCCGAGGACGAGCAGCGTCTCGCCCGACTTCATCGCCGCGCGATCGACGAGCGCATGGTGCGTCGTGCCGTAGGTGAGGATGAAGGCAGCCGCGTCGTCGAGGTCGAAGCCGGCCGGCAGCGGCATGACGAGCTTGGCGTTGACGACGGCGTGCGTGCCGAAGCCGCCGGTCCCGGCGAAGGCCGCGACCGCGTCACCGACCTTCAGGTGCGTCACGCCATCGCCGACCGCGTCGACCACGCCCGAAAACTCCGAGCCCGGCACGAAGGGCAGGGCCGGCTTCATCTGGTACTTGTTCTGGACGATCAGCAGGTCCGGGAAGTTGAGACTCGCCGAGCGAATGGCGATGCGCACCTCGCCGGGCTTCGGCTCCGGCGTCGGCAGCTCTTTCCATTGCAGCGCCTCGACGCCGACAGGGTTTTCGCAGAGCCATGCGTGCATGACGGGACCTTTCAGGGCAACAGAGGCCGCGACGACGCCGGGCTGCAAAGATGATACGCAGAGCCCCCGCGGCCGCGTCTCGTGCCCGAGGTCGACTGCCTACAATCTGGGCCATGCGCATCCTCATCGCCAACGACGACGGCTACCTCGCACCCGGACTGGCCGCTCTCGTCAAGGCGTGCGAAGGTCTCGGCGATCTCGACGTCGTCGCGCCGGAGCAGAACGCGAGCGGCACCTCGAACTCGCTCACACTGAACCGCGGTCTCTCGATCTACACGGCGGTCAACGGCTACCGCTACATCAACGGCACGCCGTCCGACTGCGTCCATCTGGCGCTCTCCGGCATGCTCGAGCACCGGCCCGACCTGGTCGTCTCCGGCATCAACCAGGGCGCCAACATGGGCGACGACACGCTCTACTCGGGCACGGTCGCGGCGGCGATGGAGGGCTTTCTCTTCGGCATCCCGGCGATCGCGTTCTCGCAGGTGCAAAAGGGCTGGGCCGAGCTCGACGCCGCGAGCCGCGTCGCCCGCAGCGTCATCGAGCACGTGCTGCGCCAGCCGCCGGCGGCCTCGCACTACCTGCTCAACGTCAACATCCCCAATCGCGCCGACGCCGACACGCTGCCGCGCCGCATCACCCGCCTCGGTCGCCGCCACGCGAGCGAGCCGGTGATCCGGCAGGTGAGCCCGCGCGGCGAGACGCTGTTCTGGATCGGGCCGGCGGGCGATGCGCGCGAAGCCGGCCCGGGCACCGACTTCCACGCCACGAGCAACGGCGAGGTCTCGATCACGCCGCTGCACGTCGATCTCACCGACCACGCGACCTTGCCGGCGTGGCGGACCTGGGCCGAGCGGGACGCAGGATGACCGCGGCCGAGCGGCCGGCGCGCAAGTTTCCGCTCGCGCTCGGTCGGCTGGGAGTCAGCGAGGCGTCTTCATGCGCGCGCAAGTCGGGCGCCGATGCGCACACGCCGCGCGCCGTGCTGCGACCGCAGCGCCACGCCGCCGAAGCCCACGCCGACGTCTCCCGGATCGCGCGCCCGGTCGGGCTCGGCCTTGACTCCGCCGATGTCCGCCGGCGCATGGTCGAGCGGCTGCGCGCCGACGGTGTCTCGGACGCGCGCGTGCTTGCGGCGTTCGCCGCCGTGCCGCGCCATGCCTTTGTCGATGCCGCGCTCGCGACGCAGGCCTACGAGGACACAAGTCTGCCGATCGGCCACGGCCAGACGATCTCGAAGCCGTCGGTCGTCGCGCGGATGATGATGCGGCTCTTCGAGGGCGCCGACGCCCGCGCGGCGAACGACCTCGGTGCAGTGCTCGAGATCGGCACCGGCTGCGGCTACCAGGCGGCGCTGCTCTCGCATGCCGCGCGGCGCGTGATCTCGGTCGAGCGCATGAAGCCGCTGCACGACAAGGCGCGCGAGCTGCTAGCGCCGCTGCGCACGACGAAGCTGCGTCTGGTCTTTGGCGACGGCATGCTCGGTCACGCGCCCGGCGCACCATACGACAGCATTATCGCGGCGGCAGTCGGCAGCGAGATCCCGGCGCCGTGGCTCGAACAGCTCGCCGTCGGCGGACGCATCGTCGCGCCGGTCCTGCGCGGCGCCGGCGCACAGGTGCTGGTCGTCGTCGACCGCACCGAGCAGGGCTATGTCCACAGCGTCGACGGAGCGGTGAAGTTCGTCCCTCTAAAATCGGGACTTGCCCGCTGACGATGAAGATCGAAACGACTCAATGCCCTTGAACGAAGCCTCGCCCGCGCGTGCCCATCGCCGCGCCGGCCTGCTCGCCCTCACCGCCGCCGCGCTCGTCGCCGGTTGTGCCCAGACGCCTAACCGGGCCCCGGTCGAAGAACGCTCGGCGACGCCGCGCACGACGGTCGCCGCGGCCAGCCCTGCCGCGAGCGCTCTCATCACGAGCGGCGAGGCGGCGAAGGTTGTCGTGCCCGACAGCAACGCCGGCCGACCTGGCTACTACACGATCAAGCCCGGCGACACCCTGATCCGGATCGGCCTCGACAACGGCCAGAACTGGAAGGACCTGGTGCGCTGGAACAACCTCGGCAATCCGAACCTGGTCGAGGTCGGGCAGGTGATCCGCATCGTGCCGCCCGGCGTCGATCCGTCGGCTGCGACGGCGCGGCCGGTGACGACGGCGCGCGTCGAGACACGACCGCTCGAGCCGAAGCCCGGGAGCGCGATCGTGCCGCAGGCGCCATCGATGGCAGCGAGCCAGGCGACACGCGAGGCCGCCGCGGCACCGCCAGCTCCAGCGCCAGCGGCGCCGAAGGACGGCGACGACGACGTCAACTGGGCCTGGCCCGCGACGGCGCCTGTGGCGACGCCGTTCGACGACGCGCGCAACAAGGGTCTCGTCTTCAAGGGCAAGCCCGGCGATCCGGTCTTCGCCGCAGCCGACGGTCGCGTCGTCTACGCCGGCTCTGGCCTGCGCGGCTACGGCAACCTCATCATCCTCAAGCACAACACGACCTACCTCACGGCCTACGCGCATAACCAGACGCTGCTGGTGAAGGACGACCAGGCCGTCAAGCGCGGGCAGAAGATCGCCGAGATGGGATCGACCGACGCCGACAGCGTGCAGCTGCACTTCGAGATCCGGCGCCAGGGCCGGCCGATCGATCCGGCGCGGCTGCTGCCGCCGCGCTAGCGAGAACATCGGATGGCATCGGTCCTCGCCTTCGACATTGAGACGATTCCCGACATCGCCGGATTGCGTGCCCTGCGCGGCGCATCGCCGTCGCTCACCGACGCCGAGGTCTACGCCGCCGAGATCGCCGAGCGCAAGGAACGCGGCAAGAGCGACTTCATGCCCCTGCATCTGCAGCGCGTGCTCGTCGTCTCGTGCATCTTCAGGAACGCGCACGGGCTGCAAGTGCGCTCCTTCGTCGACGGCGAGGCCGATGGCCGCAGCCACGAAGGCGAGATCATCCAGGAGTTCTTCGACCGCATCGAACGGCGCCGGCCGCAGCTCGTGAGCTGGAACGGCGGCGGCTTCGACCTGCCGGTGCTGCAGCAGCGCGGATTGCGCCACGGCGTCGTCGCCGCCAAATACTGGGACATGGGCGACGATGATCGCGAATACCGCTACAACAGCTACATCGGCCGCTATCACCTGCGTCACATCGACCTGATGGACCTGCTCGCGATGTACCAGCCGCGCGGCAACGCGCCGCTCGACGCGATGGCCAAGCTGTGCGGCTTCCCCGGCAAGCTCGGCATGGACGGCTCGCAGGTCTACGGCGCCTATCTCGACGGCCGCACCGACGAGATCCGGCGCTACTGCGAGACCGACGCGATGAACACCTACCTGCTCTGGTGCCGCTTCGAGAAAATGCGCGCGCGCCTCGACGAGAGCGGCTACGCGTGCGAGATCGCGCTGGCGCGGGAGACTGTCGCGGTGCTCGACGAACCGCATTGGCGCGAGTACCTTGCCGCGTGGCCCGTCGAGGTTCCACTGGCGACGCGGCCGGCCGAAGAGGAGACGCCGACGTGCGACGAGTCCTCGACGACCGAGATCTACATCGAGTCGTCGAGCATCCGCGCGTAGTCGTCGCGCGTCGCCAGGCGCGGATTGGTCTTGTGCGTGTGGTCGGCCAGCGCGCCATCGATGATCCGCTCGTACATCGCCCGATCGACGCCCATCGCCGCGAGCCCCGACGGCAGGCCGAGGCGACGATTGAGATCGACGATCGCCCGCGCGACGGACTCACCCGCATGGCCGCCGTGCTCGGCGCCGTGCAGTCCCATCGCATGCGCCATCCGTTCGAGCCGGCGCTCCTTGACGACCTGTGGAGCGCTCGCGTTGAAGCGCACGACCGCCGGAAGGAACATCGCGTTGAGCGTGCCGTGGTGCAGCTTCGGATTCGCGCCGCCCAGGCTGTGGCTCAGGCTGTGGACGCAGCCGAGCCCCTTCTGGAACGCCAGCGCGCCCTGCATGCTCGCGCTCATCATGTTGAAGCGGGCCTCGCGGTCGTTGCCGTCGGCCGTCGCGCGCTCGATGTGGTGCCAGGCTCGCTCGAGGCCGTCGAGCGCGATGCCGTCGGCGGGAGGATTCACGGCCGGGGCCATGAAGGTCTCCATGCAATGCGCGATCGCGTCCATGCCGGTGGCGGCGGTCAGCAAAGGTGGCAGGCCGATCGTGAGCTCCGGGTCGCAGAGTGCCGTCTTGGGAACGAGGTGCCAGCTGTGGAAGCCGAGTTTCCTGCCGTCGTCGACGATGACGATCGCGCCGCGCGCGACCTCGCTGCCGGTGCCCGCCGTGGTCGGCACGGCGATGAGCGGCGCGACGCGCTCGCTGATCTTCGCGCTGCCGCCTTCGATCGTCGCGTAGGTCGCGAGCGGTCCGGGATGCGTGGCGGCGATCGCAACGCCCTTGGCGAGATCGATGCTCGAGCCGCCGCCGATGGCGACCAGCCCGTCGCACTTCTCGGCGACGTAGACGTCGGCGGCGGCGCGCACCGCGCGCTCGGTCGGATTTGAAGGCGTCGCATCGAAGATCGCGTGCGGACGGTTGCCGATCGCCGCGAGCGCGCGGTCGAGCAGTCCGGCGGCGCGCACGCCCGCGTCGGTGACGAGCAGCGGCTTCCTGATGCCCGCGCGATCGAGCTCCTGCGCCAGCAAGGCGAGGGCGCCGAAATCGAGCTGGACCTGGGTGATGTAGTTGATGAGGGCCATGCGTCAGTCTGGCACACTGCCGGCCGTTTCACACCTCGCCGCCATGCAACGATCCGATTTCCGCTTCCTCGAACGACTGCGTGTTCGCTGGTCGGAGATCGACGCCCAGCAGATCGTCTTCAACGGCCACTACCTTACCTATTTCGACACCGCGATCGCCGGCTACTGGCGGGCCCTCGCGTTGCCCTACGCGGCGACGATGGCCTCGTTTGACGGCGATCTCTTCGTGCGCAAGGCGACGCTCGAATACCTCGGCTCGGCGCGCTACGACGACGTGCTCGAGATCGGCATGCGCTGCACGCGCATCGGGACCTCGTCGATCACGTTCACCGGCGGCGCCTTCCGCCAGGACCAGCTGCTCGTGAGCTGCGAGCTGGTCTACGTCTTCGCCGATCCGGTCGCCAAGGTCGCCAAGCCGGTGCCGGCCGAGTTGCGCGCGCTGTTCGAGGCGTTCGAAGCCGGAGAGGCAACGGTCAACGTGCGCGTCGGCACGTGGAAGGCGCTCGAGTCGACGGCACGGCCGATCCGGTCCGAGGTGTTCATCGCCGAGCAGCAGATCCCGGCGGACATGGAATGGGACGAAGCCGACGCGGACGCGGTCCACGCCGTCGCCTTCAACCGACTCGGGCGAGCGCTCGGTACGGGGCGGATGCTGGAGCACGTGCCCGGCGTCGCGAAGATCGGGCGCATGGCTGTCACCGCGTCGTTTCGTCACGGCGGTGTCGGCCGGGCGGTGCTCGACGCGTTGCTCGATGCGGCACGTGCGCGCGGCGATCGCGAGGCCGTGCTGCACGCCCAGATCACGGCGGCGCCGTTCTACGAACGGGCGGGATTCGCGCGTCGGGGTCCGGAGTTCGACGAAGCGGGCATCGCGCACGTCGAGATGCTGCGCGTCCTCTGACGCGTGCGGTCAGGTTCGCTCGACGGGCTCGAAGATCTCGACGTGCCGGTCGCCGTCGATCAGCGGCAGCAGCGCCGAGGCGGCGGATGCGATCCGCGCGGTCATCGCGTCGTCGACGATCGCGTAGGTTTCCATCCACGTCTGCAGTCCTGATCCGCCGTCGCGCACCAGCAGGCGCGGACGCAGGCCCGGGGACAGCACCTCGAGTGCTCTCTGCATCGCATCGACCTCGGCACGCGCCGCGCCGGCACGGTCGCCGGCGACGCGGTACCACACGAACAGCTCGCGCGCGTGGCGCACGGCGTTCACGTCGCGGGTTCGGGCTCGAGCGGCACGCGGTAGCCGAGCTCGACGCGATGCAGGCGCGGGCCGCTCGGCGAGCCGAGGCAGAGGTCGTCGCTCGCCACCGCAGCAAGGCGCACCTCGACCAGCGCGCTGCCGCCCGTGCCGCCGGGCCGCGGCGCCGCGTTCGCGACAGTTCCCGCGGCCTCGCCCGCATCGCCGGCGACGAAGACGTCCTGACCAGCCACGGGCGTCGTCTCGCAATCGAAGAGGAAGGTGCGCCGGCGCGTCGTGCCGCGATACTGGCTGCGCGCGACGACTTCCTGCCCCGGATAGCAGCCCTTCTGGAAGTCGACGCCGCCGACGAGCTCGAAGTTCACCATCTGCGGCACGAAGCGGTCGACGGTCGCGGCCTCGATCGTCACGATGCCGCTCTGGACGTCGAGCCAGCGCCAGGTGTCGAGGGGCAGTGCCGGCGCGTCGACGATGCCCGACGGCGTGGCCGCCGGCATGGCGACGATGCATCGCCGCACGCCGGCAGCGTCGGGCAGGGCGACGACAGTACCGGCGCCGTTCGAACGGGTCTGCCACCCGGACGCATTGCCGAGCAAGGCCTGCGCGGAGGCACCGGCGACGCCGTGCAGCTCGATCTCCCGCGTCGCGTCGCTCAGCTTGCACTTGGCGCGCAGCACGAACATCGAGAGACGCTTGAGCGTCGGCACGAGCAGGTCGGCGGTGCACATCATGAGGAAGTCGCCATCGGCCGCCTTCCATACGACGAAGCTCGCCTGCAGGCGGCCCTTCGCCGAGCAGAAGCCGGCGAGTCGCGCTGTGTCTTCGCTCAAGGTGAGGACGTCGTTGGTGAGTTGGCCTTGCAGAAAGGCGGCGGCATCGGGGCCGCTCGCCCGGATCAGGCCGCGATCGGTCAGCCTGCAGACTCCCTCGATCGTCGTTACGGAGTGCATGCGCCATTATCATCAGCCGCCATGACTGGCGAGAGACACGGGCTTTGACGGATCGCGCGCGACAGGCCGCGGCGCGGCCATGAAAACCCTGCGTGTCCTGGTCGTCTTCGCCGTCCTCGTCGGCCTGGCCGCGGCGGGTGCGGCCGCGTGGTGGCTGCAGCGCCCGCTGCCGCTTGCCGGCGACGTCGTCGAGCTCTCGATCGAGCCCGGCCGCACGCCGCGCGACATCGCCGACGACTGGGTCCGCGCCGGCGTGCTCACCTCGTCGCTGGCGCTCTACGAATGGTTCCGTTGGTCAGGCAAGGCGCGCCTGATCCGAGCCGGCAGCTACGAGATCTCCGCCGGCACGACGCCGATGCGACTGCTCGAGAAGATGGTCCGCGGCGACGAGACGCTGGCGACGGTGCGTCTCAACGAAGGCTGGACCTTCCGCCAGATCCGCGCCGAGCTCGGCCGCGCCGACGCGCTGAAGCCGGGCATTTCGGCGATGAGCGACGCCGAGGTGATGACGGCCATCGGCGCGCCCGGCGTCTCGCCCGAAGGACGCTTCCAGCCCGACACCTATGCCTACAGCAAGGGCTCGAGCGACATCGCGCTGCTCAAGCGCGCCTACCGGGCGATGGGCAAGCACCTGGTCGAAGCCTGGAACGAGCGCGATCCGGCGACGCCGCTGCACAACGCCGACGAGGCGCTGACTTTGGCCTCGATCGTCGAGAAGGAAACCGGCGTGGTGAGCGACCGCGGCAAGGTCGCCGGCGTGTTCGTGAACCGGCTACGCTTGGGCATGCCGCTGCAGACAGATCCGACCGTCATCTTCGGTCTCGGCACGTCCTTCGACGGCAATCTGAGGAAGCGCGACCTGGTCGCCGACACGCCCTACAACACCTACACGCGCGCCGGCCTGCCGCCGACGCCGATCGCGGTGCCCAGCAAGGCGGCGCTGATCGCGGCGGTGCACCCCGAGGCGACGCGCGCGCTCTACTTCGTCGCCCGCGGCGACGGCAGCAGCGAGTTCAGCGAGACACTCGCCGATCACAATCGCGCGGTCAATCGCTACCAGCGCAAGACCGGCACGCCGTGACACGTCGCTTCATCACCTTCGAGGGGATCGACGGCGCGGGCAAGTCGACGCACATCGAGCCGCTGGCCGAGAGCCTGCGCGCGCGCGGCCTGACGGTCGTGTGCACGCGCGAGCCGGGCGGCACGCCCTTGGCGGAGCAGCTGCGCGCCCTGGTTCTCAACGAACCGATGGGTGGCGTCGCGGAGACGCTCATGGTCTTCGCGGCGCGCAGCGACCATCTCGCGCGCGTGATCGTGCCGGCACTGGAGCGTGGCGAGGTCGTGCTGTGCGATCGCTTCACCGACGCCACGTTCGCGTACCAGGGCTTCGGTCGCGGCCAGGATCTCGCGGTGCTGCAAGCGCTGGAGACGTGGGTGCAGTCCGGCCTGCAGCCGGACCTGACGCTGTGGTTCGACGTCGAGCCGGCGCTGGCGGCGCGTCGGCGTGCCGAGGCGCGCTCGGCCGATCGGTTCGAGGCCGAGGACCTGGCGTTCTTCGAGCGCGTTCGGGCTGGCTACCTGGCGCGCTTGGAAGCGGCGCCTGGCCGCATCGTTCGCATCGACGCCGCAGCGGATCGCTCGAGCGTGCGTCGCCAGATCGATACGGCGCTCGCCGACCTCGCAGGCCCACCGTGATGCGCGCGCAATCGTCCACGAGCAGCCGGCGATGATCGACACGACGAACACCGCGCCGCCCTGGATCGCCGGACCGCTTCAGCGCACGCTCGCGAGCTCGCACGCGCACGCGCTGCTGATCCACGGACCGAGCGGCGTCGGCCAGTTCGAGCTCGCGCTGGCGCTGGCCGCGGCGTGGCTGTGCGAAAGCGCGGCAGTGCCGTTGGGCGAGCGCCCGTGCGGCGCGTGCGCGAGCTGCCGCCTGATCGCCGCGCGCTCGCATCCCGACCTGGTTGTCCTCGTTCCCGATGCGCTGCGCGAGGCGCTCGGCTGGAACGCCGCGGCAAGCGAGGGCGAGGAGGGCGGCGAGGGCAGCAAGAAGAAGCCGAGCAAGGACATCCGCGTCGAGGCGGTCCGCGCTGCGATCGAGTTCGCGACCACGACATCGGCGCGCGGTCGCGGCAAATACCTCGTCGTGCATCCGGCCGAGCGGATGAATCCGATCTCGGCCAACGCGTTTCTGAAGACGCTCGAGGAACCCGCGGGCGGCGCGCGCTTCCTGCTGTGCTCGTCGGCGCCCGATCGGCTGCTGCCGACGATCCGCAGCCGTTGCCAGAGCATCGTGCTGACGCTGCCACCGCGCGAGCAGGCCGAAGCGTGGCTGGCCGAGCACGGCCTCGACGACCCGGCGGTGATGCTGGCCGCGAGCGGCGGACAGCCCGAAGAGGCGCTTGCATTGGCCGCACGCGGCGTCGACGCGAAGACCTGGCTCGGCTTGCCGGCGCAGCTGCTGCGCGGCGATGCGACGACGCTGCAGCGTTGGCCTCTGCCGGTGGTCGTCGAGACGCTGCAGAAGGTCTGTCATGACGCCCTGTCGATCGCCTGCGGTGCAGCGCCGCGCTACTTCCCGGATCGCAGCATCGTGCCCGGCGCCGATCCGGTCGCGCTTCTGCGCTGGTCGCGCGAGCTCGTTAGGCTCTCCGAGGAGGCAGAACATCCGTGGAGCCTCGATCTCGCGATCGAGAATCTGGTCGAGCAGAGCCGCGAAGCGTTGAAAACGCCGCGCTCGCCGAGCTGCGCAGGCAAGGGCTTGTCGCTAAACTCGGTCCGATGAGCACTGCTGCACGCGCCGCCCCGGCCGCCGTTCCTGCCGTCGCCGCAGCGAGCCGGCCGAGCGTCATCCAGCTCGTGTTCCGCGAGCGCGGAGCGCTCTACGCCGCCTACATGCCGATGTTCAGCGAGGGCGGCATCTTCGTGCCGACGACGCGCGACTACAAGCTGGGCGAGGACATCTATCTGCTGCTGTCGCTGCCCGACGATCCGCAGCGCTATCCGGTGGCAGGCAAGGTCGGCTGGATCACGCCCGCGAATGCCTCTGGCGGACGCACCCAGGGCGTCGGCGTGCGCTTTCCCTCCGACGAGAAGAGTCGGGCCCTGCGGCAGCGCATCGAAGAGGCTCTCGGCACGTCGATCTCGTCGGTCAAGCCCACGCAGACCATCTGACGGTCCCGGCTCCGGCGCCTGCGCCGTCCGACGACCCTTGCTCGCTTCCCTCGATCGACCGGTCAGCCATCGTGTTCGTCGATTCGCACTGCCATCTCAATTCGCCCGAGCTCGCGTCCCGGATGCCCGACATCCGCGCGGCGATGGCGGCAGCCGACGTCGACCGGGCGATGTGCATCTGCACGACGCTCGACGAGTTCGATGCGGTCCATGCGCTCGCGCTGGCGCACGACAACTTCTGGTGCTCCGTCGGCGTCCATCCCGACGAGGAAGACAGTCGCGAGCCGAGCGTCGACGGCCTGGTCGCGCTGGCGGCCGGTCCCAAGGTCGTGGCGATCGGCGAGACCGGCCTCGACTACTTCCGCCTCGCCGGCAGGAGCGTGGCGCAGATGGAGTGGCAGCGGGAGAGATTTCGCGTCCACATCCGGGCCGCACGCGCGGTCTCGAAGCCGCTCGTGATCCATACCCGCAGCGCCTCCGAAGACACGGTGAGGCTGCTGCGCGAAGAGCAGGGCGGCGATGCCGGCGGGGTGTTCCATTGCTTCACCGAAACCGCGGAGGTGGCGCGGGCCGCTCTTGACCTCGGCTTCCACATCTCGTTTTCCGGGATCCTCACCTTCAAGAATGCCGACGACCTGCGCAGCGTCGCAGCGTTCGTCCCGCTCGATCGTTGCTTGATCGAGACCGACAGTCCCTACCTCGCGCCGGCGCCGTTTCGAGGCAAGGTCAACGAACCGGCGTACGTCCCTTGGGTAGCGAAGAAGCTGGCCGAGATCAAGGGCCTGCCGGTGGCGGAGATCGCCGCAGCCACATCCGAAAATTTCGAACGACTTTTCTTGCGATGAGTGTTCCACGAACCTCATCCATCGCTTGAGAAAGTCGAACTATCGCACTCTGCTGGCAATCTGCTCGCAGCCCCGATCGAACCTCAATACCCACCGCTAAGTCGTTGTGACGATGAGAATTTTCGTGCAATTGGATTTCCACTGACGAGCCTTGTCAGGCACGCACTGACAAGGGATTTCTCCCGATACCAGCTTTCGCGACCCCTCCGGCGTCCCTACAGTGGTTCACATCCCACAGGCCCACGAAAGATCACGATGCAAACCACCGAAGAAGCCGTCAATCCCTTCGCCCTGATGACTTCGCCGGAAGCCGTGTTCGCGGCCCTGGAGCGCTCGGACCGCCTGGCCCGCCTGAAGAGCACGATCTGCCGCCCGCTTGACAAGCCTCGGCCCGAGAAGCCGCTGGTCGAGCTGAAGGCGTTCGACGAGGCGATCGAGACGGCGGATCCGTTCGAGACCTCGTTTGGCTGATTCTGGCTTCTTGCAGACGCCTTTCTTGTCAAGGCCAAGTTCAGATGTCGCATGGCCAGCCAAATTCGAATGTTGCATCAGCGCTCTGGCAACTAGCTCGGTCGAGACTTGTCCACCGGCGGCGTGTCGCACGTCACCTCAGCCCCCGGACCTCGGGCGGCCGACTCTGCGACATCTCTACTTGGCTCAACCACGACATCACTGATCGGCTCCTACATTCCTAAGCGCTGCAATGTATATTATGTCAACTATGATCGCGATCTCTCCGCTGAACCGAAGGCGCACTCACCCTTGCGGTGATTCGTCCGTTGTGTCCGGCGCCGATGGTTTGACAGTCTGACCACCATCGGCTCCGTCCGCAGACCGCGCACAGGGCGCGTGCCTGAGCGAATGACTTGGGGACCGACGTTCAGAGCCAAC